>QWCQ01000685.1_pt1 | contig 67650 bp, 58 predicted proteins | sample 1972701 | NCBI WGS metagenome assembly QWCQ01 (sample SAMN09866704, study PRJNA288562) | Human gut metagenome isolate pre4_stool, whole genome shotgun sequencing... | reverse complement strand
AGCCCCCACCCCGCCGAGCGGTTCACCCGAAGAGAAGTCGACCGAGCTTCCGAAACGAGAAAAAACTTCGCTTTTTACTTGCATATGAACTTAGAAAGCGGAGCTGCTCGTAATGAGCTGGAGGACTAACTGCCGAGAGCTGTTGAAAAATTAGTCTTACCTTTGTGGTTGGGGGGAGGATCTTTCTTCTCTCCACTATTACTAATCTAATAACCCTATAAACGAACCTATGAAAAGAACTCTATTTATGGCGCTACTGCTGACTTGCAGTGCTGCACTTTTTGCCGCTTGTGGACCAACGAAGGATTGGCACCTTAGTGAGCAGTGCTCGAAGTTCCTAAATGAGCGCTACGCCAACGCTCGTATCCTAGATGTGGACTACGACGATGGCATGGTCGAGGTGGAGATACGGCACGACAAGAAGGATAAGGAGGTGCTCTTCACTAATTCCTGCGAGTGGGTCTCCACGAGCTGGGATGTCGCCCAGAGAAATGTCCCCGCCGTCGTCATGCAGGCGCTCCAGAAGAAGTATCCCAATGCACGCATAGACGATATCGACTTCATCGAGATGCCTCAGGGCTCTTACTATCGCTTTGAGATAGAGCGGAGAGGTCAGCAAGATGAGTACGTCTACATCACGCCTCAGGGGGTGATCACCGAGGTACGCGTCTATCACAAGTAGAGACTGTTGCATAAAGGCGAATCGCTGCGTTGCTTTCGGGATTCGGCTTCGGTCACATACGGAGGTATGCTTCCTTCAGACCTCACCCTCAGCGCCTTGCGCTTCATCCTTTCTGCAAAGTCAGGACAATCTTGCTCGCAAGATGGTGAGACTGTTGATTTTTGCAACAGTCTCAAGTGATTCGCTAGCTAGCACACAGCAATAACGCACAAGGCGGACTGGACGACAGTGTCTAGTCCGCCTTTCTATCCTATCCGCCACACGCCATGCTCGGATATGTACCCGAAAACGCCAAAACGGGTACATGTTGTGTCCGATAGACCCTTGGTTAGCCCAGAAGATTTTACTCTACTATTATATATAATAGGAGAGGGTGTAGCGCAACGGTCTTTGCTCTTTTCGGGATATTAGCTCTTCGGGATAGTGGGTTGTCATCGAGGCTTGCTCACAACCTTTACAGCAGTAGGGGAGGAGCTCCCGTGGTGCGTGCAGTACCTTTGCAGCGACTCCTCCCCTAGCTCTAGTGAGCAGAGCCGATGTGAGTGCGAGCTTACTCGGTGAGGAGGGTCAGGAGACGGGAGCCGTCGGGTTGCGCCTCGATGTGGATGACGGCGGTGTCCTCGGGGAGTAGCGGAGCGATGACGTCGGGCCACTCGATATAGCAGCGAGCACCTGAGCGGATATATTCGGCTAGTCCTATCTGGTCGGCATCGGCGAGGTTCTCTAGACGGTAGCAGTCTATATGATAGATGGTTTCGTCGGACTGAGTCGTGTAGACATTGACAATGGCAAAGGTGGGACTATTGACCACCTCCTCTTCGCTGGCGCCATCGAGACGGCAGAGCTCGTGAACGAGCGTCGTCTTGCCCGCTCCTAGGTCTCCCTGGAGGGCGATGACGGGGTAGTCGGCTAGTCGTGTGTGCACCTCCTGGGCGATGCGTGGGAGGTCGGCGAGGGATTGTAGTGTGAGACGCATATAGTTAATGGTATTAGCGAGGCGTCAGCGTGATGCAAGGCACGAGCATCTCCTCCATAGAGATGCCCCCGTGCTGGAGCGTGTCACGGTAGTAGTTGACGTAGTAGTTGTAGTTGTTGGGATAGGCGAAGAAGTTCTGCTCGTAGCAGAAGACGTAACCGTCTGTCAGATGATTGACGGGAAGACCTATATCCTTAGGTTTGCTGGGTGCGTAGGCCTCCTTGGCGTCGAAGGTGAGACTTTGGCCTAGCTTATAGCGCAGATTGGTCGAAGTGTTGCGATTGCCGATGATCTTGACTGGTTTGCGCACGCGGACGGAGCCGTGGTCGGTGGTCAGGATGATCTTGGCGCCCATCTGCGCAATCTGCTCGAAGAGGCGATAGGTGGTCGAGTGGCGGAACCAACTCTGTGTCAGGGAGCGGTAAGCGGCCTCACTGCTGGCCAGCTCGCGGATCATCTTGCTCTCGGTGCGAGCGTGCGATAGCATATCGACAAAGTTGAGGACGATGACGTTGAGCGGGTTGTCCTGTAGCTCGTTGAGCTGAGCGAGGACTCGCTCTCCGAAGGAGGTCTCGTAGACCTTGCGGTAGGCGAAGCTATAGGGTTTGCGATAACGCTTGAGGAGGCTTGCGATCATGGGCTCTTCGTTGAGATTCTTGCCCTCTTCGCTCTCCTCATCGACCCACAGCTCGGGAAATGTTTTCGCAATTTCAAGGGGCATGAGCCCTGAGAAGATCGCATTGCGCGCATACTGTGTGGCTGTAGGCAGGATGGCGGTGTACATGCCATCGTCGAAGGTGAAGAGTCCGCTCAGCATCTCCTGCACGGCAAGCCACTGGTCCCAGCGGAAGTTGTCGATGAGGATTAGGAAGACACGCTCACCACGATCGAGCAGGGGGAAGACCTTGTCCCGCATCAGCGTATGGCTCATTAGCGGAGCGCGCTTCGGATCTTGTATCCACCCTTCGTACTCCTTGATAATGTACTTGGCGAAGAGTCTATTCGCTTCGTCACGTTGCGACTGCAGCGTCTCGGCCATGTCGGGAAGGTAGTTGTCCACCTGCATGACCCACTTGGAGATCTCCTTATAGATAGCCATCCATTCGTCGATGGTGCCAGCGCTATTGATCCGCAGAGACAGCTCCCTGAAGGCTTGTATGTAGTTTTGCTGTGTGGCCTCGGTGACGATCTGCTCTCGATGCAGGACTTTCTTGAGGGAGAGGAGGAGTTGGTGGGGATTGACCGGCTTGATGAGATAGTCGGCTATCTGACGGCTGATTGCCTCATTCATGAGGTGCTCCTCCTCGCTCTTGGTGACCATGACGACGGGGAGGTAGGGGTAGAGCGGTGCGATGCGAGCGAGCGTCTCTAGTCCCGACAAACCTGGCATCTGCTCATCGAGGAAGACTAAGTCGTACGACTGCTCCTGTAGCAGGTCAAGGGCATCGGCCCCACTCACGCAGGGGGTGACCTCATAGCCGTGCTGCTCGAGGAATATGATGTGCGGTCTCAGGAGATCTATCTCGTCATCAACCCAAAGTATCTGTATTGCGGACATAGATGCGTAGCTTATTGTTGGAGTGATTACTGCTGGCAGTACCAGTCGTAGAGGCGGGGGATGCCGACGGCGAGGGGCGTCGTGGCGGTGTAGCCGAGGGAGGTGAGACGCGTTAGGTCGAGAAGCTTGCGGGGCGTGCCGTCGGGCTTCGTGGCGTCCCACTCGATGCACCCCTCGTAGTGCGTTGCCTCAGCAACGAGCGTGGCGAGGGTGCGAATGGATACCTCTTCGCCCGAACCAATGTTGATGTGCGTGTTGCGGATCTCCTGCTCGCCAGCTGGATAAAGCTCAGCAAAGGAGACCCGCTCGGCAATGGTTATGCAAGCCTCTGCCAAGTCGTCGCTCCACATGAACTCGCGCAGTGCCGACCCTGTGCCCCACAGCTGCAAACTGGTGGGCGTGATGCCGTAACGTGCTAGCTCTGCCGTGAACTTTGCCAGACTACTCTGCTCTGTCAAGCCCGCCAACGGACGCTGCGCCACGTCCCGTCGTAGTGCGACTAGGTCGCCACGGAACAACGCTCCGGCCAGGTGTAGCTTGCGAATCATAGCGGGGAGGACGTGGCTATTGACTAAGTCAAAGTTGTCTCCGTAACCATATAGGTTGGTCGGCATGACCGAGAGATAGTTCGTGCCGTACTGGAGGTTCATACTCTCGCACATCTTCATCCCCGCTATCTTGGCGATAGCGTACGGCTCGTTGGTGTACTCCAGTGGCGAGGTGAGCAGCGCATCTTCACGCATCGGCTGAGGCGCAAGCCGAGGGTAGATGCAACTACTGCCGAGGAAGAGCAATCCCTCGACCCCATTGCGTAGCGCAGAGGTGAGGACGTTTTGCTGGATCCCCAGATTGTTCATGATAAAGTCGGCACGATAGGTCTGATTGGCCATGATCCCGCCCACATGCGCCGCAGCGAGGAATATGTAGTCGGGTCGCTCCTCACGCATGAAGTGCTCCACCGCCACAGCATCCAGTAGGTCTAGCTCTTGATGCGTACGGGTGATCAGCTGTTGGTAGCCCCGGGCTTGCAATTGGCGGAGTATCGCCGATCCCACCAAGCCACGATGTCCAGCCACATAGACGCGGCTCTCAGGTGTCAATTGTTTCATAGCTTCTTGTGCTCTTCTTTGGCAAACAGCTTTAGATCACTCTCGACCATACGCTTGACCAGTTCCTCAAAAGGAGTCATCCGTGGGTTCCACCCGAGGCGCTCTCGCGCTTTCGTCGGGTCACCCAGGAGCGTCTCGACCTCAGCGGGACGGAAGAAGCTCTCGTCCACAGCAACCAGCACGCGCCCCGTGGCACGATCCACACCCTCCTCGTGAAGCCCTTCGCCTCGCCACTCGAGGTCGATGCCGACATAGCGGAAGGCGAGTGTGGCAAACTCTCGCACCGAGTGCTGCTCGCCCGTAGCGATGACGAAGTCTTCGGGCTTTTCGTTTTGCAGCATCAGCCACATACAGTAGACGTAGTCAGGCGCATAGCCCCAGTCGCGGAGCGCATTGAGATTGCCTAGGTAAAGCTTGTCCTGCAGTCCCAGCTTGATACGCGCTGCCGCCATCGTAATCTTGCGAGTGACAAAGTTCTCGCCCCGTCGCTCACTCTCATGGTTAAAGAGGATCCCGTTGACCGCAAACATACCGTAGCTCTCCCGATAGTTGCGAATGATCCAGTAGGCGTAGAGCTTAGCACAGGCGTAGGGCGAGCAGGGACGAAAGGGAGTCAACTCATTTTGCGGTGTCTCCGCCACGTGACCGTATAGCTCACTCGTGGAGGCTTGGTAGATGCGTACCGACTGGCTCATGCCTAGGATGCGCACCGCCTCGAGCAGCCTGAGGGTCCCGATGGCGGTCACGTCGCCCGTGTACTCTGGCACGTCAAAGGAGACCTTGACATGGCTCTGAGCCGCTAGGTTGTAGATCTCCGTGGGCCGCACCTCCTGGATGATGCGAATGAGCGACGAACTGTCCGTCATATCGGCCCAGTGAAGCTCTATCTTGCGTCGCTGCCCTTGGTCACGCACCCAATCGTCAAGGTATAGATGCTCGATGCGAGCCGTGTTGAAGTAAGAGGCTCGGCGCAACGTGCCGTGCACCTCGTATCCCTTGGATAGAAGGAGCTCAGCGAGGTAAGAGCCGTCCTGCCCCGTGATGCCAGTGATGAGAGCTATAGGTTTAGACATAGTTGTGTCAATATCAATTTACTCCCAAAGGTACGAAATTAGAGATTAGAGGTTAGGAGTTAGAGGTTAGAAGTCTGATCATTCCGATAGCTCTAGCCAATAGCCAATAGCCAACAGCTAGGTAAAAGCAAAGGAGACTGTCACGCAGTGTGACAGCCTCCTTTTTTTCGTGTCTAGGGTTTATGTGTAAACCGCTTTATAGGATGTACTTCACCGTGCGACGTACGTTGTCGACAGTCACGACGATGAGATAAGAGCCTGGTGCTACACCCTCGATAGATAGTGTGTTGCCCTCGGTGCGAGCGATGCAGGCACCCTCCATCGTGTAGAGCTCAGCTACCTGAGCACCCTCTATGTGGAGTGTGGTAGCATCTCTTGTGATTTGGAGCTCAGGCTTAGTTACCTCAGAGATAGATGTACCGTTCTTGATCGTCGTCTTACCCGTTGTGAGTGTGAGCCTAGGCGCGATGATGTTTGTGATCTCGCAGTGGTATACACCGTTATTGCTAGTACTATAGGTCGGCTTGGTCTCACCAGGGATTGCCTTACCATCCTTGTACCACTGGTAATTGTTGGGGACAAATGAATCGCCTTTTGGCTTCCAGTTATCAGGCTCTTCGAGCATAGCGTCCAGTGTCACGCTCTTACCACCAGTTAGATCCACGGTCTTATCCTCTGTGGTCGGTTGCTGCGGAGCATAGACGAGTGTGTTGCTTGCATCTGAGCCAGTTTGTAGATTCCCCTGTAAGTTGCTAAAGTCACTGAAGACAAACTTGTTACCATAGATGATGGCACTCCCGCCTGTGAAGCCTAGTAGCACGCCGTAGTCAGAGTTGCTAGGCTCTGGGAGGATCGGACCTGAGAAGTTATTGTTCGAAATGTCCACACGGGTTAGCATTCGCTTGGGGTTGGTGAATATCGTCCCGATGCCTCCAGCGAACTGGTTGTCGTTGAGCTCAATCTGTACGAGGTAGTTAAAGTTGTCGTAAGTGAAGTACCCTATCGGGTTACCCGTGAGCTTGTTGTGTGAGACCCAGATGCGTACTAGGTTAGAGCAGTTGGTGATCTGCTTAGAGAGCTCGCCTGTCAGCTCATTGTACGAGAAGTCTAGATTCTGCAGCTTGGGCAGTCCATCGGTTCCTCCCTTAGTAGAGGGGAATAGGCTAGCTGGTATCTCGCCTGTGAGCTTACACTTAGCCATTCTGAGATCTTTAAGATTGGAGAGCTTTGAGAGCCACTCTGGTATCTCGCCTCCTATAGGATTTTTCGTAAGGTTGATGAGCGTTAGATTCGTCAGGTTGCCTAGGCTAGCTGGCAGCGGACCCGTGAACTGGCAGTCGCCAAAGGCCATCATCGTTATCTTGGTTAGCTTGCCTATGCTCTCAGGGATGACACCGCTCATCTTAGAGCTGGTGAGAAAGAACTGGTTCATATTGGTTAGATTACCAATGTCTGAGGGGATCTCACCCTTGATAGAGGTATTCTGGATGGAGATAGCCTCTAGGGTGGTTAGCTTAGTCAGTGAAGTGGGGAAATTGCCTCCGAGCTGAGGGTTCTGCTCGAAGACAAAGTGCTTGAGCTTCGTGCAGGCTGTCCAGTCTTGGGGTATATCACCGGAGAGATTGTTCATGTGGAGGTAGAGATACTCTAGGTCTGCACACTTTGTCAAGGTCTCGGGTACACTGCCCGTGAGCTTGTTGTCCTGGAGTCCAAAGAACTTCAACTTAGGCATATTCATATCACTCGGCAGAGATCCTGTCAGGGCATTATTTGCCATCGAGAAGGCCTCCATGGCTGGCAGATCTACCTTCTTGGGGAACTCCTGCGTCAGCGTACGCGTATCACCGATATTCTGCAGGTCAGCGACGAATTTCTTTAGCTTCTTCATAGTAAAGAGCTGATCCGGGAACTTGGAGATCTGATTTGAGTAGCACTCAAAAACCTCTAGTTCAGTCAGATCAGCAATAGAGGCTGGCACCTCGCCCTTAGCTTTAAGACGATCTATCTTGAGCCCCACGACGTGTCCGTCTCGGATCGTGACACCTTTCCAGGTACTGGGATCGGCCGTTAGATCCCAGCGCTTGCTTTTGGGCTCCCAGTTGGCCCCATTGAGGCTGTTGTAGATGTCGACAAGAGCTTGCTTCTCATCAGCGGGGATGGATGCCTCGCCAGTGGTAGTGGTACCATCGGTTCTGAGCTCTGACAGCTCTGGCTGATGGAGCGATGGCTTGACCAGCTCAGCATTCTGAGCAGTCAGCCCTAGTGAGCAGAGTGCCATAGCACAGCTAACTATACAGGCTCTGCGTAATTGAGTAATTGTTTGAACCATAGAGGTTTTGTGTTTGTTTGGTGAATGTTTAGATGTAACGGAGGATACACTCATACCCTCTAAAGGCGAAGATACAAAAAAAACAATATTCGCGAACTTTTATGGCTGTGCAGATCGGTCGATAGTTGCTTTGAGGTGCTGGACTAAAGTATCTAAAGCTGACAATACTCGATCATCTAATCTCTAGCTTCTAACATCTAATCTCTAGCTTCTAACATCTAATCTCTAGCTACTTACCTCTAATTTCGTACCTTAGCGATATGAAATGCTCTCGAATGAATGAGATACGTCGTGATCCGACTCGCTTGAAGAGGCTGCTCCGCTACGTAACGTTGGCGCTGTGGGGCGCGGTCCTCGTGGGCATCGTCTACTACTTTGTTGTAGTCTATCGAGCGCCACAGGCTGAGCCTGCTCATGCGCACGTCACCCCTCAGACGGGGTGGCGTGATGTGCCTATCGCTGAGGTGGGCGCGAGTGAGGAGTATGAAGAGCTGGAGCAGTACGGTACGCTCTACGTATTGGAGTATCTACTGGACTATGACTCGATATGGCCTCTTGACGAGCTACAACAGGGGAAGTCCTTCGGTCTCTATGACGAAGAGGAAGACGATGATGAAGTGGAAGTGGTAGAAGTGGTGAAGGTGAAGCAGACTAAGCCTACTGAAACGCCTCAAGCATCGGCAGAGCAGTCGCAAGAGCAGTCCACAAGGATTCAGGGCGTGATCTCGGACTGGGATCATCTCTTTCAGAAGTATGGCAATAAGTATGGCTGGGACTGGTTTGTCTTAGCCTCGATAGCTTATCAGGAGTCGAAGTTTCGTGCGGAGGTCGTCGGCATGGGCGGTGCTACGGGACTGATGGGTATCATGCCAGCTACGGGACGGCGCTACGGCTACAGTCGTGCTAAGCTCAAGCATGCCGAGAGCTCTATCCGTGTGGCCTGTATGGCGCTACAAGACTTCGGTCGCTCCTTCGCTCATATCACAGACGCTGAGCAGCGGATGAAGTTTACCCTCGCCGCTTACAACTCGGGCAGTGCGCATGTCCTCGATGCGCGTCGACTGGCTGAGGATGCGGGCTTAGATCCTGATCGCTGGGATGGCTCTGTGGAGATCTTTATGGCTCGTCTGAGCGAACCAAAGTACTACAACGATCCACTTGTCCAGCATGGCCGTGCCAACGGAGCTCACACGGTGCGCTATGTGACGGAGGTATTCAGTCGGGCGCAATCCTATAAATCGAAAGTGCAATATGCTACAGCTAAATAATGTCTCACTAAGCTTCGGCAATAGAGTTCTTTTTGCGGACATCTCGCTCTCGCTCCTAGAGGGCGACAAAGTGGGACTCGTCGGGGTCAACGGGACGGGCAAGTCCTCGCTACTGCGTATCATCATGGGCGAGCTCGAGCCAGACAGCGGGACGATCTCGCGACGCAATGGGCTACGGATTGGTTACTTGTCTCAGCAGCACCGCTTTGCAGAGGGGGTGCGGGTGATCGATGCGGTCTTTTCGCCACATGACCCTACGGCACATCTCGTGGGTGCCTGGCAGAGTGCTGTGGAGCGTGGCGATGCAGAGGCGCAGGAGCGACTCCTACCCGATATGGACCGTCTCTCGGCGTGGCAATATGAGCAGGAGGCGACGGCTATACTGCATGCGCTCCGTATCACTGATGTGGAGCGTCCTATGGAGCTCCTCTCAGGTGGGGAGGTCAAGCGGGTAGCACTCGCTGGGGTCTTGCTCCAGCAGCCAGATCTCCTGATCCTCGATGAGCCGACGAACCACCTGGACCTAGAGGTGATCGAGTGGCTCGAGGGCTACCTCTCACGCTCACGGCTCACACTCCTACTGGTGACCCACGACCGCTACTTCCTCGATCATATCTGTACCCGTATCGTGGAGATGGATCAGCAGCAGCTCTACAGCTATGAGGGAAACTATGAGACCTTCCTCACCAAGCGTCAGGAGCGTCTAGAGCAAATGGCGCAAACGAGTGACCGACTGGCCAATATCTATCGACAGGAGCTGGTCTGGATGCGCGCTACTCCGCAAGCACGAGGTGGCAAGCAGCGAGCCCGCAAGGAGCACTTTGCAGAGCTCTCGTCTGAGCTGTCCAAAGCGCGGCAGATACTGCGAGAGCAGACGACTATCGAGCCGCTCCACTCGTCCGTTCGTCTAGGCAAGCAGGTGATCGAGCTGGAGGGCGTCTCCAAGAGCTTTGAGGAGTCGAAGCCTCTGGTCCGAGACTTTGACTATATCTTCTCACGCAGAGATCGTGTCGGCATCGTTGGTCCCAACGGTTGTGGCAAGACGACCCTACTGAAGATGATCATTGGCGAGCTAGAGCCAGACAGCGGGTCGGTACTTATCGGCGAGACGGTGCAGTTTGGCTACTTCGGGCAGAAGCTGCCGAGCTACGCCCCCGACAAGCGGGTGATCGACATTATCTCCGACATAGCCAGTCACATTACGGATCCCGTCACGGGGCAGTCGGTCTCGGCTACACAACTACTGCAGAGGTTTCTCTTCACCAGTGATCGCATCTACACGCCTGTATCGCTGCTCAGTGGCGGTGAGCTCAGACGACTCTATCTCTGTACGGTGCTGATGGCTAGCCCGAACCTGCTTATCCTCGATGAGCCGACGAATGATCTGGACATTACGACGCTGGGCGTGCTGGAGAGCTACCTGAGCTCTTTCGAGGGAGTCCTTATTATTGTAACGCACGATCGCTACTTCCTGGACAAGCTCGTGGAGCACCTCTTCGTTTTCGAGAAGGGAGGACACATTCGAGACTTCCCCGGCAACTTCACTCAATATCGTCTGCAGCAGGAGGCCGAGGCGCAGCAAGCGACTGAGCAGGCTACGCCACGGGAGACCAAAAGCGCGGCGCCCGCAGCTAGTCAGGCGACTCGTCAAGGTAACCGCAAGAAGCGACGCAGCTATCGTGAGGAGCAAGAGTTTCAGCAGCTGGAGCAGCAGATCCCGCAGCTCGAGGGACGCATTGCGGAGCTAGAGCAACGGATGTCTTCGGGGAGCCTCAGCAACGAAGAGCTGATCAAGGCAGGAGAGGAGATTGCTGAGGCGCAGCAAGAGATGGAGCAGGCGTCTGAGCGTTGGTTTGAACTAGCTGCTATCGAAGAGGAAGCATGAGACTAAGACTACCCATCTGGCTGGCTCGCCAGCTTTACAGCCGTGAGAACCGTCGTCACAGCAAGGTCTACGCCTTGGTGCGCTTTGCGATCCCCGCCATAGCACTGAGCCTGGCGGTCATGCTCCTAGGCATTGCGATCATGGACGGCTTTCAGTACAGTGTCCGCGACACGGTGCGTCTCGTGACAGGCGACGTGATCCTCTGCGAGTATGGCAAGCAACCGATAGACCTAGACAATGTGATCACCCTGACACCTCAGATGACGCAGCGTATGAGCGAGATGCCAGAGATAGTCTCCGTGCGTCCCGTCCGCACAGCCGTCGGCATGATCAAGACCGACAGCACCTATCAGGGGGTGGCCGTCACGGGAGTAGACGACTTCACATTCCTCGAGCCACTCTGCGCCACGGGGAACTTGTCCGACACGACACTTGCGGAGGGAGCTAATCCGATCGTCCTGCCTAAATCTTCAGCGCAAAAGCTAGGACTAACGATCGGTGACAAGGTAGTCCTTTACTTTCTGGGCGATAAGGTATCGGTGCGCTCCTTTACATTGATAGCGATACTGGAGCTGACCAATACGGCACAGCCTCTCGCCTATGTGACCAACGACCTGCTAGGACGCGTGGGGGGCTGGCAGCCGAATCAGTACACACGCATTGAGATCCTTGCGAAGAACACAGATCGCTCGCTCCTAGATATGGAGACCTCGCTCTCAGACAAGCTGATTCAGTCGCTCTCGGAGCCAGGCGTCACACATGAGACCTTAGGAATCTACACCGGCACTCAGATCAATGGCGGGGTCTATCAGTGGATCGACTCGCTACGACCGAATGTACAGATATTACTGGTGCTGATGGCACTCGTAGCGGCCTTTACGATGATCAATGCGCTCCTGATCATTATCCTAGACTTGACGCAGACCATCGGCTTGCTCAAGGCACTCGGCATGACCTACCGCTCGCTCACGACGATGAGCCTGGCGATCGCTCTGCGCATCATCGCCTGGGGGATGCTCTGGGGCAATCTATTGGCGGGTATCATCATCTGGAGTCAGCACCAGTGGCAGTGGCTCACGCTCGATCCGAACATCTACTACATCTCGCACGTCGCCATGCGCATCCGCCCTGTGGCGTGGATAGTGGTCAATGTGGCGACGTTTCTGCTCTGCCTCATCCTCTTACTCCTCCCAGCACGTATCATCCAGCGGATCTCGCCGACGACGGCTCTTCGCTTCGAATAAACCAACTATGACGAATAGATCTACCGCACCTCAGAGGGGAGGCTACTTACAGACTATTTATCAGGAGATGAAAACGCTCTTGCTGGGCTTCAGTCAAGTGTTTCTTTTGCAAAGCGCTTTGTCGGGAGCATTGATCCTAGCAGGACTCTTCTGCAACTCTTGGCAACTCGCGCTCTTAGCGCTCTTGGGCTGTCTGGTCTCTAGGGCTGTCGCCTCGCTCTGGCGAGACACGAAGTCGGAGATAGCCGATGGACTTTACGGCTTCAACGGCACCTTGGTCGGTATAGCCATCGGAGTTTATTGGGAGATCAGTTGGCTGTCGATACTCCTTCTAGTGATCGGAGCAGCGCTCTCCACATGGTTGGCGCGAGCCTTCCGCCGGCATGCTCAGTTGCCAGGGCTGACAGCCCCCTTTATCATAGCCGTGTGGGCGTTGCTGCTCGTGAGCCTGCTAGCTCCGCAAGGGGTGGGTCTGCTCGACTCAGCGGCGCAGCTGGAGGAGGGGCAGCCGCTGTGGAGAAGGCTTGGGGTGGCGCTCGGGGATAGTGTCGGGCAGGTAATGTTTCAGGCGAATGTCTTGACTGGTCTCCTCTTCTTCCTGGCGATCGCTTGGGAGTCACGTCGCAAAGCACTCTACGCCTTGCTGGGAGCGCTCATTCCGATGCTGGTGATCCCCTTTGTCCCTGAGGCAGTGTGGCGCGAAGGCTTGCTAGGCTACAACGCTGTGCTCTGTGCCATCTACTGGGCAGGGACTGGCGAGCGTCGCTTGCTCTATGCGCTGCTGTCGGTGGTGCTCTCGGTGCTCCTCGAGTTACTCGCTCTGTACGCAGGTCTGATCCCGCTGACGGCACCTTTCGTCCTATCCGTATGGGGGGTGGCGCAAGCTCAGCGATGGGGTAAAGGTTGCACCGCAAACATTTAATGCTTAACTTTGTACGAGTAATAGGAGTGCTCCCTCCTGGGGGAGCTTATCCGCTTTCGTGCAAACGCTTGCATACACATTAAAAATACAATATAACTCTCATGACAAAAGTAGGTATCAATGGTTTTGGTCGTATCGGTCGACTAGTCTTCCGCGCTTCGCTGAAGCGTGATGATCTCGAGGTAGTAGCAATCAACGACCTCATCGATGTTGAGTATATGGCATATATGCTCAAGTATGACTCTGTACATGGACGCTTCGACGGGACGGTCGACGTACAGGATGGCATGCTCGTAGTCAATGGGCGCAAGATCCGTGTGACGGCTGAGAAGGAGCCGCGACTGATCAACTGGGGCGCTGCTGGCGTAGAGTATGTCGTAGAGAGTACAGGTCGCTTCCTCACCAAGGAGCTTTCACAGGGACACATCGAGGCTGGCGCTAAGTATGTCGTCATGTCGGCTCCCTCTAAGGATGACACACCTATGTTCGTCACGGGTGTCAACCTTGAGAAGTATGTCCGCGGTACGCAGTTTGTCTCTAACGCATCCTGCACGACGAACTGTCTCGCTCCGCTGGTCAAGGTGCTCAACGACAACTTCGGCGTAGAGCAGGGTCTCATGACTACGGTGCACGCTGCTACGGCTACGCAGAGGACGGTGGACGGTCCCTCTCTCAAGGACTGGCGTGGCGGTCGCTCCGCTATCGGCAACATCATCCCCTCCTCGACAGGTGCTGCTAAGGCTGTCGGCAAGGTGATCCCTGAGCTCAATGGTAAGCTCACGGGTATGTCCTTCCGCGTGCCTACGATGGACGTATCTGTCGTTGATCTGACGGTACAGCTCAAGCGTGGCGCTAGCTACGACGAGATCTGCGCTGCTATGAAGAAGGCTTCGGAGACCAACCTCAAGGGTATCATGGAGTACTGCGACGAGCTACTCGTAAGCCAGGACTTCGTGAGCGATCCACACACCTCTATCTTTGACGCTAAGGCTGGTATCGCTCTGACGGACACCTTCGTCAAGGTGGTCGCTTGGTATGACAATGAGTGGGGCTACTCTAACAAGGTACTCTGCCTCATCGCTCATATGGCTGAGGTCAATAAGTAGTCACGCTAAGACCAACGAAGAGTTTTCACTCTAAAACAATCGGACGCAAGGCGCAGACGGTAGGAGGAGCATTAAGTCCTTTCCTACCTCTGTGACTTGCGTTTCGCTTTTTCCTTGGGGCGTATCATGAGCCGTGGCAGAGAAGCTTTTGCGGCAGTGATACCCTCCGTTACTCATATAAGATGATAAGCTGATGGACTTTTACGAACTAGATCTAGAGGATGAGGTCCTCGACGGACTGGACGCGATGAACTTTGTAGAGACCTCTCCGATCCAGTCGGAGACGATCCCCCCGCTCCTAGAGGGGCGAGACGTCATCGGTTGCGCACAGACTGGCTCGGGCAAGACGGCAGCTTATCTGCTCCCCTTCCTCAACAAGGTAGCACGCCAAGAGCTACCCAAGGAGCATCTCGGGGCCGTCGTCATGGCGCCCACACGAGAGCTCGCCAAGCAGATCGACCAGGAGGTCGAGGGCTTCGGCTATTACGTCTCGGTCTCTACGCTCGCCATCTACGGTGGCACAGACGGCATCGCCTGGGAGCAGCAAAGACGAGGCATGGCGCTTGGGGCAGACATCGTCATCGCCACGCCCGGACGACTCCTATCTATGCTACGCCTCGGCGCGTGTGACCTATCGCATGTGCAGTACTTCGTGCTAGACGAGGCGGATCGTATGCTCGACATGGGCTTTTACGAAGACATCATGGAGATCTACAAGGCGCTGCCCGAGGATTGCCAGCATGTGATGTTTTCCGCCACGATGCCTAAGGAGATCCTCAAGCTCTCGGAGAGCATCCTCGTTGACCCCGTCCTCGTCGAGCTGGCTGTGGCAAAGCCCCCTAAGTCGATCATGCAGACTGCGTACATCTGCTATGATGCGCAGAAGCTACCAATCATCCGATCCCTCTTTGCGAATCCCGAGTCCGAGGTGTCTCGCACCATCATCTTTGCGGGAACTAAGGCGACTGTCCACGCACTCGCTCAGACACTTACCAGAGATGGCTTGCCAGTGGCTGAGATGCACTCAGACCTGTCACAAGAGCGTCGCGAGGAGGTCCTAAGAGACTTCCGCATGGGACGCATCAAAGTGCTCGTAGCCACCGACATCGTGGCACGCGGTATCGACATTGACGACATTGCCGTCGTGATCAATTATGAAGTGCCACACGACTTCGAGGACTACGTTCACCGTATCGGTCGTACCGCACGTGGCGCCGATGGCAAGGGCTTGGCGATCACGCTCGTTTCGCCCAGTGATCAGCAAGACTTCGCACGCTTGGAGCAGTTCCTCGAGCAGGAGATCTACCGCATCCCACTAGACTCCTCCCTCGGCGAGGCACCTACCTACGCTCCCAACGAACGCACCAATAGTCGTGGCTCCTCTAGAGGCAAAGGCAACGGCCGTGGCAGATCACAAGGCAAAGGGCGTGGCAAGTCTCAAGGTAAAGGTCGCTCCTCACAGCGCAAAGGTCGCTCCAGCGATCGCAAGGGTAGCAAGCAATAACCAGCTCTATGAAAGCGCAGCAGCGTATCGGCATCTTAAGCGATACGCACGGATATATCGATGATCAGATCTGCAAAGCGCTTGCCGAATGCGATCTAATCTTTCATGCGGGAGATATCGGGTCGCCTCAGGTATTAGAGCGACTACAAGCCATTGCCCCCACGCTTGCTGTGTATGGCAACATTGACGACGCTGCGCTACATGCACAGCTCCCAGAGGTGGTTTACACAGAGGTGGCAGGCGTGGAGCTGGTCATGACACATATTGGTGGTTACCCAGGGCACTACGAGCGTATCTTCGCCCCTTATCTTACGCCGTGGCGCGAGCGTCCGATGATTACCATCTCGGGGCATAGTCATATCCTCAAGGTAATGCCCGACAAGTCCCGTCCAGGCTTGCTACATATCAACCCAGGCGCTGCAGGACGTAGTGGGTGGCACCAGAGCCGTACACTCATACGTTTGCAAATCACCTCAGGGCGACCGCACAACCTAGAGGTTGTCGAGTGGCCCCGCTAGACGGGTCGCCAGACCTTTCGTCCTTAGTATAGGCGGCTAAGCCTCTCAGTGAGCTAAACGACTTGTGAAGTGTAGAACGATTAGCTTGGAGAAGTTGCATTCATGGGTGGAATATACGTTTTGCAACCCTGTGGCGATTAAGTTTTCGTACTTTTGTCTCAGAGAGAAATGACTCTCTCCGCTTTTATCTAAACTCATTATGAAACAAACGACCGAATATATCCCTATCGTCGGCATGCACTGCGCTGCTTGCGCTGCTGCCGTGACAAACAAACTGCAAGGTGTCACCGGCGTCCTAGAGGCGACGGCACAGATCGACACCCGCTCCTTATATATAGTGTACGATGCGGAGCAGATCACCCGCGAGCAGATCGCTGAGCAGGTCGCTTCGCTCGGCTTCTCGCTCATTCTGACGACCGATGAGACCGAAGCGGTGAGCCAAGCGCTGGAACAAGAGCGTCGCTCGGCACGTCAACTCGCTTGGCGCACAGCCATCGGCGCAGCTTTGACCATCGGCGTCATGATCTGGATGTATCTGCTGGGAGCCATTGGCGAGCGTTGGGTTGCTCCGCTGGTGGCACTCGTAGCATACCTCTACGTGGCGGGACCTTTTCACTGGAGAGCCGTGAAGCAACTCAGGCGAGGTGTCATGGGAATGGACACATTGGTCTCCCTCAGCACCACCTTCTCCGTCATCGGCCTGCTCCTAGCCTACGGCTCCGAGGGCCATCAGCTGCACCTTTACCTCGATGCGCTGGTGATGATCCCCGCCTTCGTCCTGATCGGCAAGTGGTTAGAGCAGCGCGCCACCGCCTCGACCGCTAGAGCCTTGCGAGCGCTCCTCGACTTGACCCCTCGTGAGGCATCGCTCGTCGTGGGCGAGGAGACACGCCGTGTGCCACTGCAGTTGGTTCAGCCGGGTATGACCGTGCGGGTACGCCCTGGCGAAGCCATCCCTGTCGATGGCGTCATCACCTCGCAAAGCGTAACCCATATCAACGAACAAACCATCACCGGCGAGTCGGAAGCTGTGTCGCGTGGCGAGGGCGACAAAGTCTTCGCCGGTACCATCTGCCTCTCTACCGCCATAGAGGTGCGTGCCGAAAGCGTCGGCGCCGACACCGCTCTGGGACATATCGTCTCGACCGTGCGCAAGACCTTAGCAGACAAGCCCCCGCTACGTCTCTTGGCCGATCGTATCGCACAGTACTTCGTTCCTGCCATACTCTTCCTAGGGTTGCTCACCTTTGCCCTCTGGTACTGGGTCGTAGAGCCAGGCGCGCTAGACCTAGCCGCACGCTACGCTATCTCCGTCCTCGTGATCGCCTGCCCCTGCGCCTTGGGCTTAGCGACCCCGACTGCCTTGACCGTGGCCGTGGGCGAGTCCGCACGGCGAAACATACTCTTTGCGGAAGCCACCGCACTAGAGACGCTACCCCGCGTCAATGCTTTCCTCATGGACAAAACAGGAACGCTCACCCTCGGGAGCCCCTCAGTCACCGAATTGCAATGGTTCATCCCTGAAGAGGAGCGCGCAGCGAAGCTCTCGCTCATCGTCTCTGCCGAGCAGCACAGCCTGCACCCACTGGCGCAAGCTATCGTGGCGTATGGCGAGGCGCAGGGAGCTACGATCAGCGAACTAACCGTCACCGAGCAACCAGGACAAGGCTTGCTCGTCACCACACCCGAGGGAGAGCTACGCATAGGACGCGCCTCTTGGATTGCCGAGGGTGGCGTTGAGTCGATCCCCCTTTGCGACCTCACTGGCTCGCTCGTCTATGTGGCGCAGGGAACGCAGCTCATCGCCATCATAGCGCTCTCCGACACACTCACGCCACATGCTGCCGAGACCATCGCACAGCTCAAGGCTCAAGGCAAAAAGCTCCTCATGCTCACGGGCGACCGAGAGCCAGAAGCACAGCGCATAGCTCAGCAAATAGGTATTGACACGGTGCATGCCGAGCTCATGCCACAAGACAAAGAGACGATCCTCGCCTCCCTACAGGAGCAGGGACACATCGTAGCCATGGTCGGCGACGGGGTCAACGACGGTCAGGCACTAGCACGAGCCGATGTGAGCATAGCACTCGCTGGGGGGAGCGATCTAGCCACCTCGATGGCGCAGTTGGTCATCTCCAAGCCCGACCTGTCGCTCCTCGTCGAGGCGACCGATATAGCACGACAGACGGTACGCACGATCCGCTTCAACTTCCTCTGGGCGCTCCTCTACAACGTGATCGCCATCCCGATCGCTGCCGGGCTCTTCACACGGTGGGGCTTAGCCATCACGCCCGCCATCGCCGCAGCCGCCATGGCGCTCAGCTCCATCTGCGTCGTCGTCAATAGTCTCCTCCTCCAGCGCCGCATCGCTCTAAAATAGTAGCGACCTGTCTAGTGCTGTGTCAAAGCGAGACGGACGCACTCCCGCTAGACACTATCCGTGTGCCCCAACAACGGGTTATTCGTCTCCTACGATCACTCAATTCTTCGGACTTATTTTTTGATTCCTCCGAAGTTTCATTTGATTCCTCCGAAGAATTTTTTATTTCCTAGGTAGGAATTGGGCCAATTCCTAGGTAGGAATTCCAAATCACCCAGGAAGCCCGAGTCATCACACCGACAGAAAGACACTCAAAACAGTCCTTCCGATACGCCTGAGACATTGCTACCCATAGCTCTGAAGGAAACTACAGACAAGTGGCTAGTCGCTGCAACATTTCGGCGACTCACTCGTCTTATTGGTGTAAGGCGCTCTTTTGGGACCGTTGGTCCGAGCGTTATACAGTTACACATTGAATAGTTTTTAGTTTACAGTGATTACAATGGATGGAGCCACTTTCATACAGACCTACGTCCCCCTACGGCCGACGATACTACAGGTCTGTATGGCTCTTCTATCCAACGAGATGGAGGCAGAGGATGTGACCCAAGATGTGCTGGTGAAGCTCTGGGAGCAGCGCGCACATCTAGATGAGATCGCATCGCCTAAGGCGTACGCCATCCGCATCGCTCGTAACAAATGCATCGACACACTCCGCGCACCAGCACAGCGACTGCGCAATGCGGAGGAGCCTACAGAACTAGAGATGCCACTGGTCACGACGACCCCGCAGGAGGATCTTATAGTCCAGGAGCAACTCACTCGCATCAACGACTGGGTCGCTACCCTGTCCGAGCAGCAGCAAGAGGTGTGGAGACTGCGACAGGAGATGATGCTGACCAACGATGAGACTGCCCAGCGCATGGGACTGCAAGAGGTGACCGTCCGATCGATGATCTCACGACTGCGCAAGGAGGCACGAAAGCTTTTTGCAGATATGCGGGAGTGATCCGCATACCTTATTATATATAGAATACAGAAGCCACTATGATACATTCATCACACGACATAGACCAGCTACTAGAGCGCTACTACGACGGGACGACTACGCCCGACGAGGAGTTCGTACTCTACCTAGCACTCCTACAGGAGGAGCCAGGATCGCCATACTATGCCGATCGCATGCTCCTAGAGGCTACCCTACAGCGTGCTGCCACACAGACGCAGAGCACTGCGCCAGCGCCCACCCCTCGCTGGCGGGTATGGGTGCGCAAGTACGCCGTCGCGGCTGCCGTGCTACTCATCGGCGGTGTAGGGGTCTCCGTCTTCCAGTGGGGACGCAACAGCCGACAGGCGGAGCTATCCCTTCGCAATGGTCAGCCGATACCGCAGGAGCAGGTCAATGAGTATGCGCTTGCAGCTTTTACCAAGCTGGGTGACTGCATGCAGCTCTGCTCTGAGCAAAACGATGAGATCGACGAGCTCTTTGGTCGCCTGCAGGACTCTTACCAGAGCTCGATGGAGAAGATCCCCTTCGTCTCAGAGGATGGATGGACCCTGACGGACAATTGATTTTACCCACGACTGCAACAATCCGTCCTCTCAAACGACTTATATATAGAATCCCCTTGATACAGTCATATAGACTATGAAAGCATACATTACTCATATCTCACGCCTGAGCTTCGTCACCCTCACGATGCTACTCCTACTAGGACTACCCGCATCGGCACAGCGGCGCTCGGCTCGTACACGTATCAATACCTCCAGGCTCATGGAGATCAAGAATGTGGACGTCGTATACATCTCCCCCGCAATGCTCCAGAGCGTCCCCAAGGCTAGTCTCAAGATAGATGGCACAGACGCCATGGCAGGCATCATGGACGGCATCACGTCGATACATATCTACACCTCCTCCGACCGCAAGGCAATACAGGAGATACGTCGCACCTTCGCTCCTATCATAGAGCTACGTCACTCGGACCTTGAGCAGCTGATGTATGTCAAGGACGATAACGGGGTGGTCAACTTGATCGGCCAGATACAAGGCGACAACGCCTCCGAGCTATACATGATCGTCTCGGGCGATGACGAATACACGGTGATCAACTTCTCGGGGAGCTTCTCCCGCCGACAGCTCGAAAAGGCGGTCACCCAAGACAACCGCAGGCGCAAGTAGCGACTCGCCGTCCTGCACTCTAGACCCATTATACTTAACCTTTCAGTAAGAACCTAAAAACGGGCTACACGTTACTGTAGCAACTTGCGAAGCGTGACCATACGTGAGTACCGTACACGCTCCATACACGGAGAGCCCGAGAGGGACCGTGTGGCAAGACTGTTTTGTGATTAGTTTTAGTTGTAAATTGAACAGAAGCGACGAGAGGGAGCCCCCGATATGGGGACTCCCTCTCTTTTGACTTGATAGAACTATCGAATAGGTCTACACCATGCCTTTAGTATTGACTCAAGGCAAAGGCGGAAGCTCCTGTGACAGCAATGATAATTGCGTATATGATACCAATCACTGCTCCCGCGACGGCTGAGATAATCGCCCACTTGCGAGCGTTGCGGCTCGAAGCATTAGCACCCTCGTAGTCGCCCTGTAGGAAGCGAGAGGAGACCTGCGTTGAGTAGACGATGGCGACGATTCCACCAGGCAAACAGCAGAGGAGCGTCACGAGGATGCTCCAGACGAGGTAGTTGGGAGGCATAACCTGACCGTTTGGCGTCTGAGGCTGGGGATTGCCATAGGAAGGAGCAGCGTTGTAAGCCGGCGCCTGTGGAGGAACTGTGGGCTGAGCCATCTCTGGTCCTGGAGTCTGTGGTGCAAAGAATGAGCTAAGCTCAGCGACCTGCTGTGCCGGCATCCAGTCACTCATGCCCTCTGTCCATACAGGAGTCTCAGGGGTGAGCTGCTGTGTAGCCAGCTGGTCGATGGTAAACGGGCCACTCTTCTCCCCATTGATGACGAGATAGTACTGTTTCATAGTCTATATGTTTTGTGATTAGAGTTGGGATATATGACTTGTCTTCATACAGTGTCCAGAGGCATATCCAGACTTAGTCGTAAGCGACTGACGATGCTTTTGGCGATGGGCGCTGTAATCTGCCGTTTCTTGTGCGAAGTTAAGCAATTCTTACTATTCGATCCTATGCGCTCTTCTCCTGCTACTCAGTACGCTCCAGTAGCACCACATGCTCAACCCCTATGGAACGGAAATCCCTTCATTATTACATACAGGACAATTGTCTTTAATTTGATCCGGCTTTTCTGTTTTGCATCCACAACAACATTCATTATTAATCTTCATCTTCCCCTATTTCTATATCTAAATGATGTTCTGTATTTAGTTTGGACAACAGAGCTACCGTCTCCACGTGATGCGTATGGGGGAACATGTCAACAGCGCAAGCCTTCACGGCTCTGTACTGCCCCTCAGCCATGAGGAGCGCTAAGTCTCGGGCTTGTGTCGCTGGATTGCAGCTGACGTAGACGATGCGCTGAGGAGCCGCCCGCAGGATCACCTCCACGACGAGGGCGTCCATGCCAGCACGTGGCGGATCGGTCACGAGCACCTCGGGACGTCCATGCGCTGCGACGAAGTCATCGGTCAGGATCGCCTTCATATCGCCAGCGTAGAAGGTGGCATTCGTGATACCGTTCTGATCTCTATTGACAAAAGCATCCTCGACCGCCTCGGGCACATACTCGATCCCAATGACGGAGCGACAGCTTTGCGCCAAGTAGTTGGCGATCGTCCCAGCGCCCGTGTAGAGATCGTAGACCACTTCATCGCCCTTGAGCTGAGCGTATTCGCGCACCTTCTCGTAGAGATGCTCCGCCTGACGACTATTCGTCTGGTAGAAGGACTTAGGCCCGATACGATAGCGCAGGCCGTGCATATTCTCCTCGATGTATGGCGCACCGCTGTAGAGCTGTGCCGGGAGATCGGCGAGGCTGTCGTTAAGCTTCGTATTGACCATATAGTAGAGCGACGTGATCTGGGGGAAGCGCAGACGTAGCGCTTCTAGCAGTTGCACGCGCAGCTCCTCCGTTCCCTCGGCAAAGGCGATCAGAACCATCAGCCCGCCCAGCGTTGTGGTGCGGATTAGGAGCGTTCGCATCACGCCCTCGTGCGCTCTCTGGTCATAGTAGGGGTACTCCTCCCAGCGCGCCAGGCAGTAGTCGTTGAGGTAGTCTCGTATCTCCGAAGCTATCGGGTCGGCTATCTGACAGGTCACGCCATGTAGGTCTAGTACCTTGTCAAACATTCCCGCCTTGTGAAAGCCTACCCCACAAAGCTCCTTTTCGCTCGCTTCCTCGGGAAGGCTTTTGAGCTCCTCCTCGGTGAGCCAACGCTTTTTGCTAAAGGTGAACTCGACCTTGTTGCGGTAGTGCCACGGATCCTCACACCCTACGATCGGCTCTGTCTGCTCAATGGCTATATGTCCGATGCGCGTCATAGCGTCCGCGGCTTGTTGCGCCTTACCACGGAGCTGCTCCTCGTAAGGTAGCTGTTGCCACTTGCACCCGCCACACGCTCCGAAGACTTCGCAACGAGGCTCCACACGTAGTGGCGAAGGCTCCAGGAGCTCCTCAATAGTGCCCGTCATATAGCTTCGCTTGGAGCGACCGACACGTATGCGACAGCGGTCGCCTGGCGCCGCATAGGGGACGAAGAGCACCTTGTCCTCGACATGTGCTACGCATTGTCCCTCGGCACCCATCCGCTCGATGAGTACATCGTCCAGATATCTCGGCTCTTTGCGACTTCTTGCCATAGGCTACTTGCGAGCGAGCTGCTGCTCCACGAGCGAGACGTACTCATCAGCCAATGCAGAGGCAGCCTCCTCCGTAGGAGCCTCCGTGTAGACACGGACGATCGGCTCCGTATTGCTGGGACGTACCTGCACCCACGAGTCGTCAAAGTCTATCTTCAGTCCATCCTCCGTCAGGGGCTTCAGCGCAGTGACTTCACGCTCCAGGCTGGCGAAGAGAGCCGCTACGTCGGTGCCCGCAGGTAGCTCTACACGACGCTTGCACATGGCGTAGTCGGGGTAGCGCTTCCGTAGCTGGCTCACCGTCTCGCCACTCTTCGCCAAGTGGGTTAGGAAGAGCGCAATGCCAACGAGCGCATCGCGTCCAGCATGCAGACGAGGATAGATGACGCCGCCGTTGCCTTCGCCACCGATGAGTGCGTCGGTCTCTCGCATACGCTTGACCACGTTGACCTCGCCAACAGCTGCGGGCATGTAGCTTCCGCCATGCTGCTCGGTAATGTCTCGCAGAGCGCGTGTCGAACTCATGTTAGAGACCGTGTTCCCTCCCTCATGATAGCCGAGGAGGTAGTCAGCGACAGAGACCAGTGTGTACTCCTCGCCAAAGGGGTGTCCCGTCTCGTCAATGATCGCTAGGCGATCCACGTCTGGATCTACCGAAAAGCCCACATCGGCACGTGCTATGCGTACCAATTCGCAGAGATCCACGAGGTGGCTGGGTAGTGGCTCGGGGTTGTGGGCAAACTTTCCATCGGCTGTATCATTGATACCTCTCCACTCCTTGACGCCAAGCGCCTCAAAGAGTGGAGGCAGAGCGATAGCGCCGACCGAATTGATCGGGTCGTAGGCGACCGTCAGCTCAGCTTTGCGGATAGCCTCCACGTCCACCTCGGGCAGTGCGAGGATTGCGTCAATATGTTTTTGCAGATAGGAGTCGGTCGAGACGACTTGTCCTAAGTCTTCTACCGAAGCAAAGGGAACCGTGTGATCCTCCGAGAGACGAAGCACCTCGTTGCCACGATCCACATTGAGGAAAGTGCCATCGCTCCCGAGGAACTTCAGCGCATTCCATTGGATTGGGTTGTGTGAAGCGGTAATGATGATACCACCGTCAGCACGATGACCTAGGACAGCCATCTCAGTGGTCGGAGTCGTTGCTAGACCGATGTTGATGACATCGCAGCCCATACCGAGGAGCGTGCCGATGACCACTTGCTCGACCATCTCGCCCGATAGGCGAGCATCGCGTCCCACCACAATAGTTGGTCTACTTATAGACTCGTATAGCTTGATGTGCTGTGCATATCCCACGACAAAGTGTGCTATCGTCAATGGGTTGAAGCCGTCCGTCAGAGAGCCTCCGACCGTACCGCGTATTCCAGAGATTGATTTGATGACCGTCATAGTATTGATTAAGTGTGTTGTTTCGAAAATGGATAGCTTGCGCAGAGTAGCGCCAGAGATGCTGGAGAAGTAGGCTAGGACTCCTCGACAAACTGGTACCAGACCTCTTCGCAGTACATCGGAGCACCCGCATTGTATGCCACATTGGGCCCGAGGAGGAAGGGGACGAGAAGACGTACTCTAGCGCCATTGCCCACCATCGTAAGCGGATAGGCGACGCCCTCACACATCAGTGCGTCGATCGAGTGACCAAACTGCTCTTGGATCAGCTTGTAGTGGACAGAGCCACTGCGGTCGCGTGTGTTGACATAGATAAACTCCGTAGACTGCATGTAGCCCTTGGATAGATTGTCAAACTCATGGTTATAGTCCGGTGCGATGAAGCGGCCCTTCATCCGCAGCATGACACGCGTGCGCTCTGGCTTGGCCAGCTCGCCGCCTTTGTCGATGACCTGCATGTAGACTCCATTGGGGAACTTGTACCACACGCTCGGGTCAAACTCACGCTGACCCTCCGTGCCCTCCTGCACATTCATTCCTTGCTCCTGGATGAAGTTGTCAATCATCTTCTTCTCGTCACGTAGCATCTCCGAGAGCGACTTGATGTGCTGCTTATCGCGACAACTAGTCAGGACGCCCTGCCCTAGTAGGAGCATCAGGACAAGCGTCACGAGAGCGGTGAAGGTATGGTTTGTTGCTTTCATATTTCTATTGTCTAATCTCTAACCTCTAATATCTAATCTCTAATCTCTAACCTCTGGGTAATCCTGCACAAGCTGGCGCAACCCCTCCCACACGAGTGCTAGCGCATCTGACAGCGTGCCTTGGTACTCAGCGCCCGCAGCGTTTAGATGTCCGCCCCCGCCAAAGATCTTGCTTGCCACCTCATTGACCGGCAAGTTGCCCTGCGAGCGAAGCGATATCTTGACTGGCTCGTCGGGGTCGCGCTGCTCGCGAAGGAAGGCGACAGCCCGTATACCCGCCACGTCAAGAGGCACATTGACTAGGCCCTCAGTATCTCCCGGCTCTATGCCAAAGCGGTCAAAGTCCTCCTGCCTAAGCGTAAAGACCGCCACCCCTAAATCTAGGTCGTAGGTCGTGCGCTCGTTGATGATGTAGCCGAGGAGCCGCTGTCGGCTCAGCTTGTCGCTCTTGAAGATCCGTAGCACGATCTCCTCATGTCTCGCACCGACCTCTAGGAGGTGAGCGATCGTCCTAAAGAGCGTCGGCGTAATATGCCCATGCCGCAGGAGACCCGTATCCGTATAGGTTGCAGCCAGCAGGCAGGTCGCCATATCGGCACCACCATGGAGCTCTAGCTCTCTCGACGCACCGCCACCGAGCAGCTCCGCTATGAGAAAGCCCGTGGCACAGGCCGACGTGTCGCTATACATCTCATCGACCAGTCCCATCTCAGGCTCTGGATGATGGTCTATCATGACGGAGCGCACCTCGGGCTTGCCCACGATCTCAGTGACCAAACCCTCGAGCGGGTTGCCGATACGCCCCAGATGGTTGAAGTCGACTAGGAGCAGTAGTCTAGCCTGGGCCAATATCTGACGTATCGGCTCTAAGTCGCTCTGCGCTGAGAGCTGATGTATCGTCTCAGCCCCTGGAAGCCAGAGCAGATTGTCCGGCATGCGCCCCACCACTAGGATGGAGACCTCGTCAGCGCCCCGTGCCAGCAGGTAGCTACGCAGCCCCAAGGCACTGCCTATGCAGTCCCCGTCAGGCGACTTATGCCCCACGATGACGACACGACGCTCGCCCACATCTCCGAGAGAAGTAAGCTCCAACGTATCTGACAAAGGTCTATTGCTCAGTTGCGACATAGTGATCTGTGAAGGTATACACCCGCAAAGATACGAAATTAGAGGTTAGAGATTAGAGGTTAGAGATTAGAGGGTTCCTCTAGTGGCACTAGGAGCACTAGTGCTCACTAGCCTTTGACCAATGGCTAGCTGTTTTTTCTAGCGGTAGAGGTAGGTGAGGAGGACGAGGAGGCTGGCGAGGAGCGTGACGGCGATGACGATGACGATGGTGCGTCGCAGCGTCTGTGCGGTGACTGCGTGGAGCGGGGTGCCGATATAGGGCTTCTCGACGAGCATGCCGTGGTAGATGTTGGGGCCGCCAAACTGTACGCCGAGGATCCCCGCCAGAGCGGACTCAGGATAGCCCGAGTTGGGGCTGGCATGCTTGCGAGCATCCCGCCAGACGGTGCGTACCGCTCGCCGACTCGGAGCCACGAGGAGCATCAGGAGTGCCGTGAGACGAGACGGGATATAGTTCGCAGCGTCATCGAGCATACGTGCGGCAAAGTAGCCGAAGTCCTTGTAGCGTGGGTCTTTGTAGCCAATCATGGAGTCGAGCGTGTTGATCATTTTATAAGCCATCATGAGCGGCACGCCACCTAGAGCGTAGAAGAAGAGCGGAGCGATGACCCCATCGGAGAGATTCTCCGCAAGCGTCTCCAGCACAGCGGTGCGAATCTGCGCAAAGGTGAGCTGCGAGGTGTCACGACCCACGATCCAGGAGAGACGCTTGCGAGCTCCCTCGAGGTCACCAGCCACCACGTAGCGCTCTACCGCCAAGGCTTCGCCGATCAAGCTTCGCGGGCAGATCGCAAAGAAGAAGAAAACCGTTTGCCAAGCCAATAGGACGTAACGATAGTCCGCCAGGAGCCATTCGATGGCAAAGAAAAAGCCCCAGACGCCCAGCACGAGCGTGAGGGCGAGGAGCGTGCCTTTTGCCTTCTGATGGGGCGGATGGTTGAGCCAGCGCTCGCCCCATGCGATGAGCTGGCCGAAGAGTCGTATCGGGTGGAGCGCCCAGCGTGGATCGCCGAGGAGCAGGTCGAGGAGGAGTCCGAAGAGTAGCGGGTACATACTATAAGTAGCTTGACAAACCTCGGAGTAGCGCTTGACCAGCTTCGGGAGACTGCACCGAGAGGCGGAAGTGGCGAGGCGAGAGGGAGCGGAAATTGGCCGCATCACGGATCAAGACGCCATGCTGCGCGACGAGGTACTCCTTGAGCTGGGCTGCGGTGCCGCGTCCCTGATCTAGACAAGCGAGGAAGTAGGGTGTGGAACTGGGTATCAGCGAGATGCCTGCGATCTGCGCCACCTCGTGAGCGAGATGCTGCGCCTCCCGCACTAAGCCCGCGGCATCAGGCAGTAACCGGTCGTAATGCTGGCAGATGTAAGCACCAGCCTCTAGGGCAAGGGCATTGACACTCCAGGGCGAGCGGAGCGGCTCTAAGCGAGCCAGCAGCGAGGGGTGAGCGACGATGTAGCCGAGGCGTATGCCTGGGAGGGCAAAGCTCTTGGTCAGCGAACGAACAAGGATCAGATTGGGGTGATGCGCCACTTCGTCTAGGAGCGTCACGGGCTCGGCACAGAGCTCGGCGTAAGCTTCGTCCACGATTACGTAACTATCTGGATGAGCCGAGCAGTAATTGAGGAGCGCCGCACGATGAGAGATGTCACCGTCAGGATTGTTTGGCAGAGCACTCCAGAGGAGATCGGCAGGGGTGCTTTGGCTGGCTATGGCACTTGTCGGAATATAGGTGAGGTGATGGCGATAGAGCTGGCAAGCGTCCTCATACTCAGCAAAGGAGGGAACGGTGATGAGCGTCTCGCCACCAGCAAAGAGATGCGCTAAGAGGTAGAAAGCCTCCGTCGACCCACTGGTCACCAGTAGCCAGTCGGGGTCTATATTCCAGTGCTCAGCCAAGAGCTCGCGCAACTCTTTCGCCTGAGGGTCTGGATAGTGGGTTAGGCTCTCTAGTCTTCCTGAGAGGTGGCTTATGATTTCGCCCGCATGGTTGCGATAAGGCACATTGCTAGAGAAGTCGTAGCGCACGAGCGCTCCGTAGCTGTATCGGTCGTCCCCGTGTCCTACTATCATACGTTGCGCAGACTTTTGAGCATGTACTCTATATCTAGATGCTGACGCATATGCTCAGCAAGGCGATCGTAGGCAGCTTGGCGGGTAGCGAAGGTTCGCTCTAGGTGGAAGGTTCGCTCAGGCGCTACCTCGTGCAGAATCTGCTGCAGGATCGCTTCATTGTCCCAGATGCCGTGCATGTAGCTTCCCCACAAGCGAGGGGAGACCCAGTAGCCGTCGGGCGTTTCGCCAGCCCTCATAACTACCGGCGACTCGGGCGCATCGACGGGCTGCGTGACCCCGCAGTGGATCTCGTAGCCTTGACAGTCGGGAGTGCCCGTGGGAAGGTAGGTAAAAGTGGAGGTACGCACCGCTTTATTGCTCTGCAGCGTGGTCTCAGTGGGCAGAAGTCCTAGACCACGGACGGTGCGTGGCTCGCCCTCGACGCCATCGGTGTCGGTGATGCGCAGACCCATCATCTGATAACCTCCGCAAATGCCGTAGAGTGGCCGACCCGCCTTGTGATGAGCCTGGATGACCGCCTCGAGTCCCTCGGCTTGTAGCCAGAGGAGGTCGTCGATCGTGTTCTTACTGCCGGGGAGCATGATGATGTCTGCCTGGCGGAGCGCCTCAGCGTCGGAAGTGAAGTAGAGCGTGACGCCAGAGATGAAGCGTAGCGAGTCAAAGTCGGTGAAGTTGGAGATGTGCGGCAGTCGTACCACCGCCACATTGAGCGTATCGGGGCGAGGCTGTGCGGCGTAGCTGTCGATGGAGACTCCATCCTCCGCATCTATCTGCATATTCGGCAGGTAAGGGAGCAGGCCTACGACGGGGACTTTGGTCAAGTCTTGAAGGATCTTTCGCCCCGAGTCAAAGAGCGAGCTGTCGCCTCGGAACTTATTGATGATGATCCCCTTGATCGTAGCACGCTCTGCTGGGGGCAAGAGCTCGATCGTCCCGTAGAGACTGCCGAAGATCCCTCCGCGCTCGATGTCTGCCACGAGGTAAACGTCAGCGCCAGTCCGCAGAGCCACTCGCATATTGACGATGTCCATCGGCCAGAGGTTGACCTCCGAGATACTGCCCGCGCCTTCTATCACGATCGGGTTGTACTGGCTCGCTAGTCTGTCGAACGCTTTCATCGCCTCTACAAAGAGAGGCTTGCGCTGCTCGACGTTGAAGTAAGCGCGTGCCGACTGATTGCCCACCGCCTTGCCGTTGAGGATCACCTGCGTCGTCTGATCGGCCGTCGGCTTGAGGAGGATCGGGTTCATATCGGTGTGACAAGGTATCCCACACGCCTCAGCTTGCACTGCTTGCGCACGACCTATCTCGCCTTCTTCGGGAGTAGGATAGCTATTGAGCGACATGTTTTGCGCTTTAAAGGGAGCGGGCTTGTACCCCTCCTGCAGCAAGATACGACAGATGCCTGTCGCTACGATGGACTTCCCCACGTCGGAGCCAGTTCCGACGAGCATAATCGGCTTTAGCTTACTCATATTGATATATCTCTCCAAAGTTAACCTCTAGCGCCATCGCTTCGCTAGGCGAAAGCTTGCCCAGCAAGATACGATAAGCGCGAATGACACCAGCGTGCGTCACAAGGAGCGTCTGACTTCCCTTGTCCCGCTCCGCTTCGAAATCAGCTACCCGCGCCAATAAGTCGTCGTGGCTCTCGCCGTCCGCCGTCTTAGCGTGCCAGTAGTCGGCAAACCACGCACGTCCCGCCTCTTGCTCGTAAACTTCCTGCCAAGAGAGCCCTTCCCACGCCCCAAAGTTCAGCTCGCGCAGTCGTTCGTCCTGACGAACGGTCAGCCCCTTTGTCAGGGCTATCGCCTCAGCGAGGACAACACAGCGGAGCGACGGACTACTGTAGACCTTGTCTAGCTGGACTTCCCTCAGCTCTGCGATGATCTGCCGAACATAGCGAGGGTACTCCGCCGAGAGTGGCACTTCGAGCCAGCCGTAGCAGATGCCCTGCGGTAGAGCAACGGGAGTGTGACGCACAAGGTAAAGACTCATACCGGTCAGGCGTAGATAGTTACCACAAGCGTGACCAGCAGTAGCGTTAGCTCGGCAAAGCAGACGATAGCTCCCAGCACATCGCCCGTGTGTCCGCCGATACGTTTGTTGCTAATGCGCATGATCAGGAGCGTTTGTCCTATCATCAGCACAGGAGCCACGACAGCAGCTTGCCAAGGCAAGAGGAAGAGTGCCAAGAGCGCCCAGACAGCCGCAATGAGTAGCGTCTTCGTCGTGACCGCTTGTCGCAAATGCGTTGCCTTGCTCGCCTCGCCACTCTTGCGAGCGTAGGTCGAGAGACGCATCACGAGGAGAGGCATCCAGCGCGCCACCACAGCCATCGCAACGATCGTCCCGATGGCGATCTCGTAAGGTATATATGTCAGCAGGACGACACGACTCATCAGGAGCATCACTAGACCCAGTATACCGTACACGCCCGTCGAGCTGTCCTTCATAATGCGTAGCGTCGTCTCCCTATCGTGATACCCTCCGAAGGCATCGCAATAGTCCGACAAGCCATCCTCGTGCATCCCGCCCGTGACGACTAAGCCAACGATCACACTCATCACAGCAGCCACGGCATTCGGCAGGTAGTAACCAGCCAATGCGTAGATCCCCGCCATCATCACTCCTACGATCGCGCCCAGCAGAGGAAAGTAGCGAAAAGACTCCCCCATCCGCTCCTCATGATACTCCACATGCCCCACTGGTATGCGGGTGTAGAAGAGCAGCGAGAGACGAAGTAGGTCCCACTCAGAGCGTATCGTGCGTAGCAAGTGCAAAGCCATAGGTCTAGAGTCTCTTTTCTTATTAGTCTACACGGCAAACCGCCGCATCGTCAAAGCCACGCATATTATTCATAAAGGCAACGGCCGACTGAATGATCGGATAGGCAACGAGAGCTCCCGTCCCCTCGCCGAGGCGCATCTCCAGCGATAGGATCGCCTCTCCGCCGAGGTAGTCAATCATCGCTTGATGTCCTGGCTCCTCGGAGGTGTGAGCGAAGAGCACATTGTCCACAATACGTGGCTCCATCTCGTGTGCCACCATAAAAGCTGAGGTAGCGATCACCCCATCCGCAAGGATTAGCATACCTCTCTTGTAAGCCTCTAGAACGCCTCCGCAGATAGCCGCTATCTCTAGTCCGCCCATCTGCGACAATAGCTCTATAGGGCTCTGCGGATTGTAGCGTGCAGCCACCGCCTCGAGCACCTTCGTCTTATGTTCTAGCCCCGAGCCACGCAGTCCCGAGCCAGGACCAATGATCGAGGCGATAGAGCGTCCCGTGATCTTGTGCAGGATCAGCGTTGCTGGCGAAGTGTTGCCGATACCCATTTCGCCAAAGGCTATCACATTAGACCCACGCTCCGCCTCTTGCGCCACACACTGGGCGCCAATCATCATCGCCTCAGCGCATTCCTCAGTCGTCATAGCTGGCTCGCGAAGCATATTGCGAGTGCCGTGCGTCACCTTAGCCGACTCAATACGACAAGTCTCAGGGAAGTCGTAGTCGACGCCCACATCTATGACCCGCAGGCGAAAACCATTTTGCCGTGCCAAGACACTACAAGCTCCTCCGCCCGAGACGAAGTTGATACATTGCTGCCAAGTAATCTCCTTAGGACAGGGGCTCACGCCCTCCTCGACGATCCCGTGATCCGCAGCCATCACCAGTAGCACGGGGTCGATCAGCTGAGGCGTCACGCTGTGCTGTATCATGCCCACCTTGTAGGCGATGCGCTCCAGTTGCCCCAGCGAACCCTTTGGCTTCGTGCGGCTGTCGATCCGCTCTTGTAGTGTTTCCTCAAAAGTCATCTTAGCTCTTCTCTATATAAGTCTGAAATAAGTTCCGTGCGCAAAGCTCTGCCAGAGACCATCAGGTAAGCCTCATCGGCCGTGGCAGAGATATATTGGTTGACCCACCCCTGTAGATCTACGAAAGCTCGAGACCCCGCATCAGGAGCGTGTAGGCTCATGCCGATCTCGTTACTCACCACGATCAGCGTATCCGCCTTGCAGTGATGTAGCAGCTCCTGCCACTCACGACGCGCCTCACTGAGCGAAGCCTCAGCGTCAAACTCTAGGTCGCTGTAGATATTCGTAAGCCATAGCGTCACACAGTCTATCAGCACGACACGCCCAGCAATCTGCGTCTGGCTCAGATAGCGAGGCTCCTCGATGGTAGTCCACTCTGGACCCCTGTCCGCTTGGTGACGCGCTATGCGACGCTCGAACTCCTCATCCCAGTGACGTGCCGTAGCCAGGTAGATAGGTCGATCCGAGAGCGAGCGCGCCAGTCGCTGTGCGTAGCCACTCTTACCACTGCGCTGGCCACCCGATATGTAGATCACTCGAGGACGCTGACAAAGCTTGCCATCCTCATATAGACGGTAGTCCCCATTCGGGAGGAAGGTGATCTCATCCACCTTAGCGAGCGGACCTCCCTGTAGCAGCGCCTCCAGCACCCTCATGGTAAAACCGTGACCCATGAGTAGCACCAGATCATCTGCGTTGCTATGCTTTTGTCTTAAGTCGTGTAGAAAGCTCTGTAGACGCTCCGCAATCGCCTCGACCGTCTCGATCTCAGGTGGCGCCTCCTCTAGTGGCGGAAGCTCTACAAAGGGATGCCCCTCCCATGGACCGAAGGAGCGCTCACGCAAGCGTCTGTCCAGCGTCAGGGGCGCCTTACAGCCACTCGTAGAGATCATCAGCTCAGCCGAGCGCTGCGCCCGCAGCTGATCACTACTATATATATGTGTGATGGGATACCCCTTCAGACGGTCACCCAGTTGCAGGCATTGCGCCACCCCTCGTCGGGTTAGCGTGCCAGCTGTCTGCCCCTGACAAATAGAGAGCAAGTTCTCCTCAGTCTCTCCGTGACGTGCTATAAGCAATCGCATAGATCAGTCTCTAGATTAAAAAGGCTCCGGCAGAAGTCTCTTGCAAAGGTAGCGAAATTAGAGCTTAGAGATTTAGAGCTTACCCACTATTTCCTATAGTTTTCCTATCTTTGGGGCAATAGAGTCTATCAATCTAACCAAACATTCCAATGAAATCAACTTACCTATACCTCTCTCTAGCTCTTCTGACGCTAACACTCCTGACCTCTTGTGGTCCCGATGCAAATAAGCCAACACCCGAGGTGGCGCACAACGTCTCTCTCGTCAACAAGCTCGATGGCAAGAAGTATCCCTCTGGGAAGACCATCGACTATGTCGCCTCTACATCTAAATCTGAGTTGCCTCCAATCGGGTATGGACCTGAGCTCTTCTTTAGCGTCCTTAAGACGGCTAAGTATACCGTCTCGCTGAAGTTTGAGGAGCCTATCTCTGGTGCTATCTGCTTTGGGGATAGTTGTCTACCCATTGATAATAGGGCTGACTACACTACGACTATAGATTTAATAGCAGATGGCGAGGAGAGTACCACTCTATTAAAGAAAAAGAACGAGTTGACATCTCTAGGCGTTCACTTCAAGCTCCCTACGCCTGTGGGTGAGACCTACAAAAACCGCTTGACCATCCAGCTCAAGCCTGCTGATGGTGGCGAGACGCTCTCCTGGACGGTTAACCTAGCCATAGCGGTCAAGTAATCTACACACAACTAACAGACACAGACATGAAGCATATTCTCACGATACTACTCTCCCTCATAGTAGTTACCCTAGCACAGGCACAGCTTCCACAGGTCGAGCTCAAGGATCTGCAAAACAATGTAGTCAACACGAGCGAGCTGAGCAACGAGGGCAAGCCCTTTATCATCTCCTTCTTCGCTACCTGGTGCAAGCCTTGTCTGCGTGAGCTCAAGGCGATCCACGAGGAGTATGTAGACTGGCAGGAGGAGACGGGCGTCAAGCTCATCGCTGTCTCCATCGATGAGGGGCAAAACGCTGACCGCGTCAAGCCACTAGTCGATGCCTTAGGCTTTGAGTACGAGGTGCTCCTAGACCCCAATGGGGACTTCAAGCGAGCTATGAATGTCAACATGATCCCTCATGTCTTCGTCATCGATGGCAAGGGGCGCGTTGCATTCTCTCATAGTGGCTACACCGAGGGTGGTGAGCAGGAGCTCATCGCTAAGGTACGTGAGCTACTAGCCTCTGAGGAGTAGTCGCGGGACGCTCCGACACACTGCATCTATCATACATCCTCTCTTTAGATACTTATCACTAAACCTATGCGGCACTTCGTACAGCGTCTCTGCCTCCTCTCATGGCTCTCTATAGCTGGTCTTACCGTGCTCTCTGCGCAGAGCAAGAGCGACTGGAAAGCGTGGAACAAGTTCAAGCCCTCCTTTAGCGTGCAGAGCGATATGCTCTTCTCCCTAGACGATAAAGCTAGCGGATACGAGTCATGGATGGGCAATAGCTACATCACGGGTACCCTACGCAACAACTACCTTGAGCTGGGACTACGCTACGAAGACTTGCTCCGCCCGATGCCAGGTCACGAGCCCGAACAGGGACGAGGCATACCGCATCTGCACCTCAAGGGGTTCATAGGCAAGTATGGCGAGGTGACGCTGGGAGACTTCTACGATCAGTTTGGCTCTGGCATCCTCTTCCGCAGCTATGAGGAGCGCACGCTCGGCATCGACAATGCCGTGCGAGGGGTCCACGTAGCCCTCACGCCCTACGACGGAGTTCGACTCAAGGGCTTCACGGGTCAGCAGCGCAACTACTTCGACCGCACCTTCCGCCTCTTTAACAAGGATCGAGGCTTCATATCAGGAGGCGATGGCGAGCTAGCGATCCATCAGTGGGTGCCAGCACTGAGAGACAAGCAAATGACCCTCACGCTGGGAGGCTCCTACGTCAATAAGGTGGAGGGCGATGAAGTCATCCCCGTAGAGACCACTGGTATGACTGGAGCGATGCGGCTCAACCTGCCCCGTCAGGTGCACGCCTTCGGAGGGCGTGCTAAGTTTACACTTGGCGGCTGGGTGCTCAATGGCGAGTACGCCTACAAGAGTAGCGACCCCACAGCGAGCAACCACTACATCTACGCTCCTGGCTCGGTAGCAATGCTCTCGACCTCCTACTCACAGCGTGGACTGAGCCTCCTACTACAGGCGAAGCGTAGCGAGAACTTTAACTTCCTCTCCGCACGCTCTTCCGTCGGTACGCCACTTCATATCAATCACCTGCCAGCTTTTACCGCTAATCACACCTATACCCTCGCAGCGCTCTACCCCTATGCGACACAGCCCGAGGGTGAGTGGGCACTCCAGGGAGATGTGCGCTACACCATCCCAAGAGGTACCCTACTAGGTGGTAAGTACGGCACGGGTCTGCGGGTTAACTATGCACATGTCCGAGGCCTCAAGAGCGTCGCTACAGACCGGCTCCCACTAGGCGCCGAGGAGAGCAAGCTCTACGGCACAGACGGCTACCAGCATCCCTTCTTTGGGATGGGAGAGTTGTACTACTCCGACTTCAACTTCGAGCTAAGCAAGAAGTTCTCTCGCACGGTCTCTCTGACCTTCGAGTACTATCATCAGATCTACAACCAGCAGGTGGTCGAGGGACACGCGATCAATAACCCGCTCGTCTATAGCAACATCTTCGTCCTCGATGGCAAGTTTAGGCTAGCTCCTCGCTACACGCTACGCACCGAGCTACAATATCTATACAGTCGCCAGGCTGAGGGGAGCTGGCTCTTTGGGTTAGCCGAGCTATCCGTAGCGCCACACTGGATGCTCACCCTCTCTGATCAGTACAATATAGATGCAACCAAGGAGCACTACTACATGGGTTCACTCACCTACGCCAAGGGCAATCATCGCCTACAGCTCGGCTACGGACGTACGCGCGCCGGGATCAATTGCTCAGGTGGCGTCTGCCGCTATATGCCTGAGACGAAGGGAATATACCTAAGCTACAACGGATCCTTCTAGCGCTCCGCTACCTCATTCACGCATTTTGACTACAACATTGAGATGAAACTATCTATACGCTATACCCTCCTCTCGGCTCTAGCTTTGCTCCTCATGGTCTCTTGCAAGCCTATGCCTGAGAGCGAGCGACTCATCCCCAATGAGATCGAGACCACCAACGGGCGCGCCGTACTCATCGAGGACTACAGCGGTGTGGCCTGTATCAACTGCCCACGCGCGGCTCATACGATCTCCAAGGCTGCCGAGGCTCATGGAGACAAAGTCGTCATCGTAGCGCTCCACGGGAGCACCGCTGACATAGGCACTCTGCCCGAGGAAGACCCCAAGGAGCTATATAGCCCCGAGGCAGCGACCTATCTTGAGCGACTTCAGGCGGGTGGTTCGCTACCTGTCGCTACCTTCAACCGTCGTCCGATCACCAGCAACGGTGGCAAGCCCTTTAGTGGCAGCTTTACCCAGTGGCCTGGCGAGATGCAGTCCTGCCTAAAGCTCCCGCAGCTCTACAAGATCGATCTGCAGGTCTCTGAGAGTAATCGCAAGGTGACGACTCGCTGCACCGCAACGGCTCTAGAGTCAGCTAACCAAGGGACAGCGCCCGAGCTATACCTACAGCTCTGGCTCATCGAGGACGACATCATAGCGCCTCAGCACCTCAGTGGAAGTAACAAAGCTGACGCTAACTACCAGCACAACCACATCTTCCGTCAGACGCTCAACGGCCTCGACGGGGAGCCTTACCAGCCCGGTCAGAGCTATGACAAGACCAGCGCCATAGAGCGCGAGGTCATCGTGCCCGACCACTGCTCCGTCGTCGCTATCCTCTACGACCACAAGACTGGCGAGGTCTACGAGGTCGCCAAGGCTCCACTCAAGGGTAACCCCACGAAATAACTAGAAAGCAAAAGCTCAATACGCATCAAACAGAACACTTATGAATAAACTAACTACTCGCTTAGCGCTAAGCATCACACTCGTTGGAGGCATGCTCCTATCAGCGGCTCAAGCTACGGCACAGCAACAGCTCGTAGCGCCAACACTCCAACTCGTGGAGAGCTCTACCCCTAGCGAAGCCTCACAGCTCCGAGCAGGTGATCTACCTTTGATCACAACCTCTAAGTATGTCGCTACTGACATCTATGGGAAGAAACATGATATTGATGCCATCCTCAAGTCTGGCAAATCATTACTCATCGACTTCTCCGCTACATGGTGCGGCCCTTGCTGGGCACTACACAAGTCCGGAGTTCTGGATAGAATCTATGCCAAGTTTGGCCCCGAGGGCACGAAGGAGCTTGAGCTCTTTTGGGTCGAGGCAGAGGGAGCCTCTAAAAGTAGGATCCAAGCTAGTGGCAAGGATTGGACCAAAGACAATATGGGCGAACCCATACCTTATGCCATTATCTCTGACTATCTCATGAATGGCAAGCTTGGCATCCCTGTGAAAGGCATACCCACAGTGGTTTTGATCAGCAAAGAGGGTAGGTGGACAGAGTGCCGTAAAGCCGTACAAGGAGATCTTACGCTTAAAGAGTTTGACAAGTTACTCACAAGCTTTATAACACAGGAGGATAAGCCCCAAGCACTGAAGCTATCTGGAGAGACAGACCTTTATTCTGGTGAGACCTACACGATGAGACTCTCCTACAAGACTATTTCTCCCGTTACTTCTGTCAAGTGGAAAGCTCCAGAAGGTGTGACCCTCCAGAAGGTGAGCGATACAGAGTACAAGGTAACTGCAGACAAGGTCGGCTCTTATGAGATCGTAGCTACAGTAACTAATGGAAATGGAAGCTCCGAAGGTAAGGTTATCGTCTCCGTATCCAAGCCCATTAGTAACTACCCATTTGTGTCTCGTATGGATGTCAAGAACAAGCTTGACAAGGGCTGGCGTTCTATCGACCACGATGGTGACGGGTATGGCTTTGACTCCTTTATGGGCGAAGGCTACCTAGAGCGCCTCGCACTCAGCTTCACCAATTCAAACTACAAACCAGGAGCAGAGCATAGTGCAGATCATCTCATCTCGTGGGGTAAGTTCCTGCCTACGGGTACAAAAGAAGGAGGTGTCGCTGGAGTTACTCTCCTAGGTAAAAAGATCGAACCCAAGAATGAGCTTCTCTCCGCACCTATGCTCATACCAGCTGATGCCGCAAAGCCAACCTTCTCGTGCTATATAGCCCGAGTCTTGGCGCAGGGAATGGCGAGGGTCTCTGACGAGGGGCAACCAGACCAGCTCAAGGTGATGGTCTCTGAGCTTAATGGTACGCCCGTAGAGTTACTGGTATCTCCACAGGCCGATGATGACTGGCAGCTCATCTCAGCAGACCTCTCTGCTTACAAGGGGAAGACGATCCAGCTCTCGCTAATCCCCGTAGTCAACGGAACAAGTGGTCTCTCTGTAGACCAGCTACGTGTCACCATGGATGGCAAGACTGATGTAGAGGCTCCTACGCTAAGCCTAGAGACGACTCTCTACCCGAACCCCGCCAGTGACTATGTCACCGTCCAGACACGTGTCGGCAGCACCATCGAGCTCTTTGCTACCGATGGTACGATGCTCTCCACGACGCAGGCTACGGGTGAGCGCACCACGATAGCGCTTGCACAGCTACCCGCAGGACGCTATATAGCACGCATCACCTCGCTAGAGGGTGAGGTAGTCTTCCGCCCACTCATCATCGAGTAAGGCACCCTGACAAGCTTATGATGGTCGCCCCAGCGGTGCCCTCGTAACGCAAACGGAGACTGTTGACTTTTGCAACAGTCTCAAGCAACTAACAAAGGCAGACCATCGAGACACACTGGGGCGTCTCGGTGGTCTGCCTTTGTTCTGCTCGTGTCTATACGAATCGCAATTAGAGTACGATCACCTTGGAGGTGTAGACCTGTAGATCACTCAAGAGGCGGATCACATAAACACCAGGCTCTAGCCGTGTCCCGACAGTCTTCGTGACGAGTGCTCCAGACATATCATATAGTTCGAAGGCGTCCACACGACCTAGGATAGTCAGGTAGCCATCTTCAGCTGTCACGACAGGAGCCTGTGCAGGAGCTACAGGTTCGTTGGCAAGCGAAACGCCTAGAGAGGCGGTCTCTGCAGTATATACATTACGTCTACTCATGAGACTGTTCTTGAGATTGTCATGAGCGAAAGCTACCACTTTACACTGATCTCTCTTCCACTTAGCGTCTAGTGTACCCTCTAGAGTTGTGGTAAAAGAGCCATCGTCAGCCGGGAGCAAGTGCTCCCCAAAGGCACCTGTCAGGAAGAGACGAGGGAGAGCATCGTGCTTATAGTTTGATCCTCCACTAACCTGTTGTATAGCCGGGACTCCATCCTCTGTAAGGATGACCGTCAGGTATAGATGCTCGGGATCGAAGGCTTTTTGGAAGGTTACGCCACTGACGACGACCTGGAGCTTGTCTCCTGTGATCGTCTGACTGATCTTGTCTATTCGGACACCTCGCTTCTCAGCCAGCAGTTTGTTGGTCCATTCAGCCGCGTTAAAGGATCTAGGGTACATAAGAAGAGATGTCTTCGACTGAGCAGTGCGATTGATAGCCATTGCTGGGATACCATCGTCTGGATCAAAGAAGTAGTTGGCAATCTGTGCAGTCTCCGGCAATGCAAAAGGATCTCTTAAATGATGCATCACATAGCTCACACGGAGACCAGCGTCTCTGAGACGCCTGAGTGCTTTACTGACATACGGGTCAGCGCCTGGACAGTTGGGACACCACTCTGCTGTAAATCGCTCGACTAGAACAGTCTCCCTGGGGATGGCATTTGCGTCGGTATCTCCAATACGGAAGGGCAAGTCGATACGTTGATTCGCAAAGAAGTTAGTCTTCCCATTAACCTTAGCTACAGCAAAGTGTACCGTGCCAAGAGCTTCTTCCTCTGCAGTGATGTCAAAGGTATAATGACCCGTCTTCCCACTTTCTAGCTTTGTCGGGAGGGTATAAGGTATCGTCTTAAGCTCCCCCGTACCAAACTGATAGGTGAGATCAAAGGCTGTGATATCGCTCTCCCCGACATTGCGAATTGTGAGCTGGGTAGGAACTTTCTTCCCCTTCTCTACAGGGTTAAACGCTCCCGACACATCCACTACGTAAGCCGATGTTTGTAGCATCGCACTATCCTCAAGAGAGACAAAGTCGTAAACAGAGCCCAAGCTTGCAAGAGCCTTGCCTGTACGTAGTGCGGCGGGAGCCTCCGAGTGAGGTCGGCTCAGTGTGAGTTGCTCTTGCGCTGTGCACACAGTGGCTGCTAGTAAGAGGGTTAGGAGGTAGCTCCATAGAGTAGTCTTTCGTTTCATAAGCTAGAGTGTTTGATAAGTGTGATCTCCGTATGATGCTGAGGAAAGAGTGCTCAGGATCTCTGCTCGTCATGCCGAGAGAGAAGTTCCCTTGCCCCATCCCCACTTCGCTACGGAGGTGCATTCGTGGGGCAAATATAAGGTTTTCCATCGGTACACGCCTAGAAATTTGCCCAATAAGTACCTAGGAAATGGCAAATTCTTCGGACTTATTTTTTGATTCCTCCGAAGTTTCATTTGATTCCTCCGAAGTATTTTTCATTTCCTAGGTAGGAATTGGGCCAATTCCTAGGTACTTATTTGGGAAATTCCTAGGTAGGAAACAAGTTTCACCTCATTGGCCCCATTGTCTCAGCTGTATCGGAGGGGATGATGAGCGGGGGCGTGTCGAGGCTAGAACTGGAAGTAGATGAAGGGCTGCACGCCACTGCTCTGGAACTGGACGACGAGCAGCACGACGAGGGCGAAGAGGATCGCCTGACCGATGAGCGGCATGCGACTGATGCTGCGCTCAAGGGGACGGAAGGCACGCTGCGGGATGAAGTGTGCTACGAAGCCTAGCACGATGAGCGTCACGACGAGCCAGTAGCCCTCGATGAATTGCGGGATGATCTCTGGGTGAAACTCATACCGTATCATCTCAAACATTTGCCCGATGCCCTCCATCGTCGGCATGCGGAAGAAGATCCAGGCGAAGCAGACGAAGTGGAAGGTGAGGATCATCCCTAGGTAGCGTCTGAGCCGTCCCATGGAGGCTCCGTCGAGGCGTGCCCACGGGCAGATCTGCATATAGAGCTTGTGCAGGGCGAGCGCGACACCGTGCATACCGCCCCAGAGGATGAAGCGCAGGCTAGCTCCGTGCCACAGGCCACCGAGGAGCATCGTGATGAGGAGGTTGAGATAGGTGCGCAGACGACCACGACGACTGCCCCCGAGCGGTATGTAGAGGTAGTCCCGTAGCCAGGAGGAGAGGGAGATGTGCCAGCGTCGCCAGAACTCGGTGATGGTGGCAGAGCGGTAAGGTGAGTCGAAGTTGATATTGAAGCGGAAGCCGAGCCAGAGGGCTATGCCGATAGCCATATCGGAGTAGCCAGAGAAGTCGCAGTAGATCTGGAGGGCGTAGCCGTAGATGGCCATGAGGTTTTCGAAGCCACTATAGAGGGTGGGGGCATCGAAGACACGGTCCACGAAGTTGAGCGAGATATAGTCGGAGATGATCGCCTTCTTGATGAGCCCCGAGAGGATCAGGAAGAGCCCCTCGCCAAACTCTTGCTGGGTAACTCGTATCGGTCTATAGATCTGCGGGATAAAGTCTTTGGCACGTACGATAGGTCCCGCCACGAGCTGGGGAAAGAAGGAGACGTAAAAGAGGTAGTCCACCCAGCGTCTCAGCGGGCGTATCTCGCCTCGGTAGATGTCGATGACGTAGCTGAGCGACTGAAAGGTGAAGAAGGAGATGCCGACGGGGAGGAAGATATCTAGCGGGCCTAGCTGTGTGGTGGTTATTTCGCTGACTCCTACCAATCCCCCGATCCACTGTACGAGCGGGGTGAAGAGCTCCAGGAGGAAGTTGGTATACTTAAAGTATCCAAGCATTCCGAGGTCGAAGCAGAGGGAGAGGATGAGCCAGCGTCGCTTGACTTTGCGCTTAGGGGCGGCCGCTATGAGGTGGCCGACGATGAAGTCGACCGTGGCGGTCATGATGAGGATGAGCGCGTAGTAGCCACTGCTCTTGTAGTAGAAGAAGAGCGAGAAGCAGACCACGTAGATGATGCGCGCCAAGGTGTGCCTACGCAGTAGGTAGTAGAGCGGTAGGAAGAGCAGGAAGAGGACCAAAAAGAGTCCACTATTGAAGAGCATCGGCGCTGCGCTGTCGTAGGTGAGTAGCTCGGCAGCTCGTGAGAGATAGGGGGTGAGCATACGATTAGTCTTCGGAGGCTTGAGGGGTAACGTGTGTGTCGCGCTGGCGCCACTGCTCATAGTTGGCTTGGAGGGCTGTGGCGATGGCCTCTCCTACCTTATTATAGCCAGCAGCGGTCAGGTGGACGCGGTCACCTGAGAGGATGCCATCGGAGAGCAATCGCCCTGCTCCCGCAGCTCCGCCGAAGTGGGCGAAGAGGTCGATGTAGCCACAACCGAGCTCTCGAGCTTGCTGCTGCAACTCGTCAGCAACGAGCTGACAATTGGCATTAGCACGGTAGGTGGTGCGGTAGACGGTGCGACGACGTCTACGCTTGCGACGACGTCTTTTGTGAGCTGTGCGAATCTTCTGATAGTTGGCCAGAGGCGAAGTGAGGACGATGGCACAGTCAGGATTGCTCGCTCGGAGGCTTTGGACCAGTCGAGCAACCTCTGCGCCAAAGCTGTTGCGATCGAAGTTTCTCGAGAGCGACTCATTGGTACCCAGTGAGAGGATGATCAGCCGAGGGCGCAGGACAGCGACGGAACTGGCGAAGGTGCCCTTACTGTAAGTGTAGTAGGTGGCTCCGTTGTAACCGATGGTATGGACGAGCGCACCGCCACTACTGCGCTCTAGGCTGGCGCCATACCAGACAGCCGAGGCGGGCGCGGTCACCTCAGCCGAGCTAACGTAGCGACCCACGAGGAGCGTGTCGGTGACGATAGGCTCTCTGGTCAAGGTGTCCTGAGCAAGCGCGTGGGGGCTATGGCCAGACAAGGTGAAGGGCTCCGTCCCCCGCTGGCGATAGATGACGATGCGGTCGAAAGTTTGCCCGCCACCACACTGCAAGGTGTAGGTGATGGCACCGCTTCTCTTGGTTTGCAGCACCATCCCTGTAGGGCTCTCACGGTTGTAGTCTCTCTCGGTGATCTTAACGCCAGAAGTGCCAGCAGAGGAGGCACGTACATTGGTGTAGATAGGCGGATTGGTCCCCAGCAAGCGAAAGGGAGCGACCCAGCCGAGCCCACCATCGCCCCAGCGCTGCGCAAAGCTCTTGCGGATTGGCATGGTGAAGTGTCCAGCCTGTATGTGCGAATCGCCAAGATGAATGACTGAGACGGTCTGTGCGGTAGCCTTCGCCTGGTCACAAGCGGACCAAAGCTGATCGAGGTACCCGTCGGGGGCTACAAGCTGTGGCTTCCTTTGTGCTAAGAGCGTCTGCGCCAAGAGGAGCAGGATCCCGACGAGGGTACAACTGACACGTATAACTCTATTTGCTCTCATCGCCTATCAAGTCTGCAGTGAGTAGCTTGGCGAGCTGCGTACCGCCCGCCATGGAGATGTGGGTGTAATCTTTTGCGGCCCAGCCTTTGTCTACAAAGCCTTTGATGCCACCGAGCGAAGCCATCGCCTCATGCGTATTCCAAAAGAGGAGGCCGTAGCGCTGCGCTAGGCGGTGCTGTATGTGGAGCACCCGAGCCACCCCATTGAGCGGATGGATCTCGCCCTCGTGGAGGGTGGCGCGGTCGGAGAGCGACATGAGGAGGATGGTGGCGTGTGGGTAGAGCTGCTGGATATGCTCGATGCTCTTAGCCATGGCAGCGTAGTACCAGTCGTAGCTGTCGTTATTGTCCTCAGGGCTTAGCACGTTGAGCCCATAGGAGAGGATGATCAGATCGTAGGGGCGGAAGCGAGAGAGCTGTGCCGTCAGGGCTGAGGAAACGGCTGTGAGCTTCGCACCTGAGGAGCCGCGGAGACTGTAGTTGTCCACAGAGATGCCAGTCGCACCGTCGAAGCAGACACCATAAAAGCGTGTGCCATCGCCACCCTCGGTGGTTAGATCAAACTGCTTGATCGCACCGTGCGGGAAGGTGTACTCGGCCAGGGCACCGTGGCTAGCGGGCAGCTCGGCGTGCTGACGCTCGCCTCCGTTGATGCCGTAGGTGATGGCGACGGGTATCGTGTCGCTGACGTAGTGGAGCGTGACGCGATCGGCTGCGCCCCTTAGCTTGTAATTTGTGGAAGCGCTGGCGGTAGCTGTGGTAAAGGCTTCTGCAAGGGTGAAGAGACTACGGGACTTACTCTTATTGGCTGAAGTTTCCCGCCAAGCTCCCTCAAAGCGTTGCTGGATGCTTTTCCTAAAGCGTACCACAGGCGAGGTGAGCGGTACGTAGCCGACACCTTTGCCGCCATACCTCTGCTGGAGCGCCTGGCGAAAGGGTGCCACCAAGATGTCGCCCTCGATAAAGGAGTCACCGACGAAAGCGATACGCACACTCCTCGAGTGTCCCTCCTGCAGCGCAGCGCGCAGGTGTCGCAATGCACTCTGCCCCTCGGAGTAATCCATCAGACGACTGGAGAGCTCTAGCGGTGGAAGGGTGTCTGTCATCACGCCCTCGCTACTCGTAGAGTCGGCGGGGCGAAGCTCCGTAGCGGTCGTATCGTTTGCCGTCTGCAATGGTATGGAGAGCGTCTCGTACGACTGGCTCGCCGTCGTGTCGAGGAGGTCACTCAGCGGGTTGAACTCCTTGAACTGGTAGCCAGCAATCGGCCCGACAGCGACGAGTAGCTTCGACAGTCCGTACGCTAGCAGCCCGCCAATGAGTAGTAGCCCGAAGCTACGGTAGAGATGATTTCTCCTTTTCATGAACTATAGAAGGCTTATCAGCGCTTGGCTTGCCGCTCTGCCTCCGCCTCTTTGCGTCGCGCCTCTTGGAGTAGCTTGTCCGCCTCAACGAGCTGATCGTAGAAGTGCGCCCCGAAGGCAGCTATCAGGGGCTCACGTACGAACTGGTAGACCTTGATGCCGAGCTTGCGCCCTCGCTCTACGGCTGCCTGACAGATGTCCCAGCGGTCGTAATGGAGGGAGGAGAAGTACTTGAACTGACGCACACGGATCGGGTAGAGGCGACAGCTAATCGGCTTCTCGAGATGAATCTCTGGATGGGTCGAGGCGTACCACTCGATGGCACAACGCACCCCCTCGGGGGGCGTGGGGTGGAGCGTGAAGGCGCAGTTCTCATCGTTGACTATGGAGAGAACCTGTTCTCCAGTAATATCAATGTAGCTGACCCCTTGATGATGAAGTATCTCACGCGCTTCGGGGGCTAGGTGCGGCTCAAGGAGCGAGAGGTGGCGTCGGTAGCTTTGGCACTCACGCTCTGTGGCTGGAGGGCCCGCATCGCCGTGCACACAGCAGGCGCCACGGCATACAGCGTAGTCGCAGGCGAAGTACTCCTCGAGGATCTCGAAGCTCACCACCTTGTCGTCAATCTGTATCACAGCTCTGCTGGCGTTAAGGTTATCATCAGTGCTTTGCCCTCGCCTGGTGCTACGCTCAGCGGGAGCGTCTCGGCGGGGATTAGTAAAGCTTCGTGAGGAGCGAGTCGCCACGCTTCACTTTCGTCACCGCATAGCGCAAGAGTTCCTGAGATGCCCACGAGGATCGCACAGCTCGCTCCGCCAGTCGTGATGGTCTGAGAGAAATCTGGCTTAGCCGTCACCTCGTGACAGACGAAGTGTGGCGTGCCGAGAGGCAAGTGGCGAGCGTCCAGCCGATGCGGCTCTAGCGTGGCACTGCGAAGCGCCTCGTCAATGTGGAGCCTCCTCTTGGCGCCCTCGTCGTCCACTCGGTCGTAGTCGTAGAGGCGGTAGGTAATATCGCTCGTGTCCTGCACCTCGATGAGCATCGTCCCCGCACCGAGTGCATGGATCGTGCCAGCGGGCAGAGCGATCGCCTCGCCACTCCTCACGGGCTCCCAGTGCAGGTAGTCCATCAGCGTAGCGCGCTTGGTGATGTCTCGCAAGGCGTCGGCGCTCATCGGTTCGGTCAGTCCGAGGCAGATACGGCTCGTTGGCTCCGTCTCTAGGAAGTACCATATCTCATCTTTGCCGCCCTCCTGTGGCGACGGGTGCACCTGCACCGAGAGGTCGGTCGCAGCGTCCAGTAGTTTGATCAATAAGGGGAAAACGCCTCCGCAACGTGCCGTCTGTCCTTGCCCTAGTAAGCGATCGCCATAGCGTGCTACCAAAGCATCTAGCGAAGCTCCCTCGTAGTCATCCCCCTCAGTAGGGGTCTCCTGCCCTGGGAGTGCCGAGAGCAGCCACACCTCGCCGACCTGCTGATCCCCTCCTGTAGGGGCCAGGCGACCGCCACCCCATATCTTGTGATAGTATTGGGGTGTACAGCGAATTGGTGTGAGCTTACGAGACATATTATTAACGAGCCGACGGCACTACTCCACTTCGTCCTCTGGTTGCTCCTCTGCACGGCGCTTCTGCTCGGTGCGGTAGCGCTGATGCCATATCCAGGCGAGGAGAGCAATCACCACGAGCGTGCCTATACTGGAGCCGACACGAATCCAGTCAAAGGGGGTGCGCTGCAGGATCCATACCCACACGTTGAGGGCGATCCACCAGATGAGGAGGAAGTAAAGCTTGATGCGGTCTCTGCGAAACATGGCTAAGCTTTCTTCTCGGGAGGCACCTGACGTACGTAGTGCGCCATCTCGTGGGGGATGATCATCGAGAGCTCCATAAAGCCGGCATACTCTCCATTTTCGTACCAGGGGATCTGGTAGATGAGCTTCTTCTTGTCTCCCTTTTCGATGGTGTAGACATGCTTCGTCTGGTGCTCCATCATGTTGGCCAGCATCGAGCGTGCTGGCTCGGGGTGGCAGTCGAGGACATTCTTGCCGATCAAGCTTTGACCGGGCTTGAGATTGACCTGACGCGACTGCTCGTTCATCTCTATAATGCGTCCTTCACGGTCACAGATCGTGACCGCTACGTCTGCCTCTTCAAAGAATGGTATCATGCGATTGTATCAATTAGTCGTGATGGTAAGGCTCTCCCCGTAGTATCGTGCAGGCTCGGTAGATCTGCTCGACAGCAAAGAGACGCACCATCTCATGCGTTAGCGTCAAGCGACTGAGCGACCAAGCTTGCTGTCCGTAGCGCTGCTTGAACTCAGGCGTAAAGCCATAAGGTCCGCCCACCACTAGGAGGAGTCGCTTGGCACCGCTATTCATATAGCGCTGTAGCTGCTCCGCCCACTGACGGCTCGTGTACTCCTTGCCACGCTCATCCAGCAGGACCACCAGATCACTCGGTGCGATCACAGATGCGATCGCCTCGCAGGTCGCCTGCTGCTGATTAGCTATGGAGGCTTGCTGCTTACGCCGCTTAGGGTCGGGTAGCACCTCTAGATCGAAGGGTATATACCCCCCGATGCGCTGCCGATACTCCTCTATAAGGCGGTGTAGCTCTGGCGAAGAGGTCTCACCCACTACGAGGAGTGTCGTACGCATAACTATTAACTATGTAAGGCTAACTCTTAGAAAGGTAGGTCGTCAGCGTTGTCACCAGCGGCTGGGTCGAAGGATCCGCCAAACTGATTCTGCGCACCAGCCTCAGGAGCTTGCGAAGCGAAGCCCGTGCTAGGAGCGTCACCCTCTACGTAAGGCGCTTTGCCTGCAAAGGGGTCAGCCTCTGGCGCAGCGGCTGCTGCCTGGTCTACCTTGGAGACACTGTAAGCAGTCACATCTGTGTACCAGCGCTCCATATACTCACGGCTCTCTACGTCAAAGCGAACCTCAACCAGGTCACCCTCCGTCAGTGGGAACTCGTCGATACGGTTGTTCCAAATATTGAAGCAGATGGTGCGTGGGTACTGAGCTTCAGTCTCAATGACAAAAGCGCCCTTGCGCCAAGCGTTGCCCGACTTACTGACCCCCTCCTGTACGGGGAGGATACGTATGACGGTGCCTCTTGCGATGAGTGGATTGGGACGATTATTGTTGCTGTCCATATCTAGTCTATAAGTTATTTAGTTATTAGTCGGTTGTGGATAATGCTATCGGAGTGTCGGGGCAAAGCCTATGATCTCTCTGACCTCTTCGATCGTCTTGCGAGCGCTCTCACGCGCTTTCATAGCGCCCTCGGTAGCCACCTTGTGTAGCTGAGCCTTGTCGCTAGAGAGCTCTAGGATCCGCTCACGGATCGGGGCTATCGCTGCGATCAGGTCAGCCGCCAGCTGCTTCTTCAGATCCCCATAGCGTATCGAGCAGTCCGCATAGCATTGGCGAAAGTGTGCCACCGTCTCAGGCGTAGAGACCAGATCCATAATGGTAAAAAGGTTCTCCACAGGCTCCGAAGGCTTGCTATTTGGCTCCGTAGGACCCGCGTCCGTCACGGCGCGCATCACCTTCTTAGAGATAGACTTATCGTCCTCGTAAAGGTAGATCGCATTGCCCTCGCTCTTGCCCATCTTGCCCGAGCCATCGAGTCCAGGCACCTTGATCGGCTTAGACATAGCGGTCCACGAGGCTGGCTCCGTAAAGTACTCCACCCCGTAGATCGTGTTAAAGCGACGGGCGAAGCGACGTGCCATCTCCATGTTTTGCTCCTGATCCTTGCCCACAGGCACCTTGACAGCACGCTGCAGTAAGATGTCAGCCGCCATTAGCGTTGGGTAGGTCAGCAGACCCGCATTGACATTGTCTGGCTGCTTGCGCGCCTTCTCCTTAAAGGTTGTCGTGCGCTGTAGCTCCCCCAGATAAGCATTCATATTGAGGTACAGGTAGAGCTCCAGCACCTCCGGCACATCGCTCTGGCGGTAGAGGACCACCTTGCTCGGGTCCAGGCCACAGGCGAGGTACTCAGCGAGGATCGTATCCGTATCCTGTACGATGTCTCCCGGGTGGGGGTGCGTCGTCAGCGAGTGCCAGTCAGCGATGAAGAAGTAGCAATCGTACTGCTCCTGCATCTCTAGGAAGCTACGCATAGCTCCGTAGTAGTTGCCTATATGTAGATGACCGGTAGGGCGTATACCGCTGACGACTCGTTCCATACTGATTCTGTTCTCTCTATTTATTGTATAGCTATAGCACAAAGGTAGTACTTTTTGGACTCTCTGCACTTCATACGATCCAAAAACAAACGTAGGGAGTCTGCATAGCATCTCCCTACCTAAGGTGTAGTGACTCGGGTGGGATTCAAACCCACGACCTTCAGAACCGGAATCTGACGCTCTATTCAGCTAAGCTACCGAGCCTTCTATCATCGCCACAAAGGTACAAAATATTGCGATGCGCAGGCTCCGCAACATCGTTCGCTGGAGGTGTAGCCCTATGTAGGAGCGCACGGTCTGTCCCAGGGCTGACGCATGATAAAAATGAGCTTGTTTCATTTCCTACCTAGGAATTCGATTAGAGGTCGGAGCTATCAGAACCATCGGAGTAATCAGAACCATCGGAACTATCGGAGCCATCTGAATAATCGGACTTCTAACTTCTAATCTCTAACTTCTAGTCTCTAATCTCTAACTTCTAGTCTCTAACCTCTTTTTCGTATCTTTGTAACCATAATACTTAGGACAAGAAACCATTATGGCATCACAAGAAGATCTCTTTAAGAAGATTGTATCCCACTGCAAGGAGTACGGATTTGTTTTTCCCTCATCTGATATCTACGACGGGCTGAGCGCTGTCTATGACTACGGTCAGAACGGTGTAGAGCTTAAGAACAATATCAAGCGCTACTGGTGGGAGGCGATGACTCGCCTACACCCTAACGTGGTCGGCATCGATTCGTCGATCTTTATGCACCCTGAGATATGGCGTGCTTCGGGTCATATAGATGCTTTCAACGATCCACTCATTGATAATAAAGACTCCAAAAAGCGTTACCGCGCGGATGTCCTCATCGAGGATCAGATCGCTAAGATCGAGAGTAAGGCGGAGAAGGAGATAGAGAAGGCGCGCAAGCGCTTTGGCGACTCCTTTGACGAGTCGCTCTACCGCACGACCAATCCTCGTGTCATGGGTTACCTAGAGCAGGCGGAGGCACTGCGCCAGCGGATGGCTAAGGCGCTCAACGACAACGACCTCGAGGAGCTGCGCCAGATCATCATCGATGAGAAGATCGTCTGCCCCATCAGTGGCACGACGAACTGGACGGAGGTGCGTCAGTTTAACCTGATGTTTGCCACGGAGGTGGGTTCGACAGCTGAGGGCGCCTCGACGATCTACCTGCGCCCCGAGACGGCTCAGGGTATTTTCGTTAACTACCTCAACGTGCAGAAGACGGGACGCATGAAGCTTCCCTTCGGTATTGCGCAGATCGGTAAGGCCTTCCGCAATGAGATCGTGGCACGCCAGTTTATCTTCCGTATGCGTGAGTTTGAGCAGATGGAGATGCAGTACTTCGTACAGCCAGGCACTGAGCTAGAGTGGTTTGAGTACTGGAAGAAGCTGCGCCTGCACTGGCACTACGCTCTAGGCTTCCCGCAGAGCGACTACCGCTACCACGATCACGAGAAGCTGGCGCACTATGCCAATGCTGCGACCGACATTGAGTATCTCATGCCCTTTGGTTATAAAGAGGTGGAGGGGATCCATAGTCGTACGGACTTTGACCTATCGCGCCACGAGGAGTTCTCGGGCAAGAAGCTCCGCTACTACGATCCCGAGACGAAGGAGTCCTATATCCCATACGTCGTGGAGACCAGTATCGGAGTGGATCGTATGTTCCTCTCGGTGCTCTGTGGCTCCTACAAGGAGGAGCAGACGGAGAGTGGCGAGACCCGCGTGGTCCTCTCGCTACCGCCTGCACTAGCACCGGTCAAGCTGGCTGTCCTACCGCTCGTACGCAAGGATGGACTGGACGAGAAGGCGCATGAGGTGGTACGCCTCCTGCACCTGGACTTCACCTGCCAGTATGATGAGAAGGATAGCATCGGCAAGCGCTACCGTCGTCAGGACGCTATCGGTACGCCTTACTGTATCACCGTGGACCACCAGACGCTCGACGACAACACGGTCACCCTACGTGATCGCGACACGATGCAGCAGGAGCGTATCGCTATCTCCGAGCTACACGACCTCATCGCCCAGCGCACCAGTATCAATACTCTACTCAAGAAGATCGAAGATGAAATATAGTATATCCCTCAGAGTAGCCCTCGTGACGCTACTCTCGCTGCTCCTCTTAGCATCTTGCGAAGATCCTATCGATGCTACGACTCAGTGGCGCATCAATAATGAGAACTCCTTCAATGAGTACGCCTCAAAAGAGGACTATACGAAAGCCTCTCTCACGGGCTCCTCTGCTTACGTCTACATGAAGTGGCTCGCCCATGGCGAGGGTAAGGAGTACCCCATCGAGACCTCTCGCATCAAGTGCCACTACGAGATGCGCATGCTCGTGGGGGATAGGATCGTAGATGGTAACTACGGCTCGGAGCGCCCAGCTCAGTTTGCCATCAATCGTGGAGCTCAAGACCAACTCATCGAGGGGGCTCGCATCGGTCTCCAGCAGATGGTCGTAGGCGATGAGGCGGAGATCATCATCCCCTGGTACCTAGCCTATGGCGAGAAGCGATCTGGTGAGATCAACCCCTACTCAGCGCTAAAGTTTCGCGTTAAGCTCGAGGAGATCATCCCCGAGAGCCAGCGCTCAGCTGAGGCTCACGACTAAACTTGTCCTACTATCAACCTTAAATCTAACCTATGAAGATACTACTAACCAACGATGACGGTGTCCACGCACAGGGTATCCGTGAACTGGCGGAGACGCTCTCCCAGATAGCGACGGTCACGGTCGTCGCGCCCACGGAGCCCCGCTCGGGAGCCTCCTCGCAGATCACCTCCCGCACACCACTACGGATCACCCTTATGGATGAGAGCGAGCAGCTGCCCTATCAGCTGTACAGTTGCTCGGGAACGCCGGTGGACTGTGTCAAGCTGGCGCTGAACACCATCTTTGCGACTACGCTCCCTGACCTTGTGGTGTCGGGGATTAACCATGGGCGCAACGATGGTATCTGCGCGATCTACTCAGGCACAGCGGGCGCTGCCATAGAGGCTGCCATAGCTCGTATACCAGCGGTCGCCTTTTCGCTTGCTGACCACAGCGACAAGTGTGACTTTAGCGAGGTATGCGCCTTTGCCAAGCAATTTATCCCGCAGGTGATGGAGCATGAACTACCCCGTACGACGATGCTCAATGTGAACTTCCCGAAGGCTCCCGCCAAGGGGATCAAGTGGGCTCCCCAAGGGACGGGACGCTTCGTCAATGAATACATGCGGTCGGAGACGCCTCACGGTACGCCCGTCTACTGGATGCAGGGCGACCAGGTGGATCCCGATCACCGTAGGGGGACGGATCACTACTGGCTCGTCGAGGGCTACGCGACGATAGCGCCCCTACAGATCGATATGACGGATCACCCCTTCCTAGAGCGGGCTACTAAGGAGTGGCCTCTACAGCTCTAGCGTAAGCCTCTCGTGTAAGCTATGAAATATCTGCTCATAGCTGGCGAAGCTTCTGGTGATGAGCATGGTGCACGGCTCATCGCCTCACTGAAAGCGGTCGATACGGAGGCCGCTTTTGCTTTCATCGGTGGAGACAAGATGGCACAGCAGGCGGGTGTCGCTCCGCTTTACCACTATCGTGAGATAGCGGTCATGGGCTTCACAAGCGTGCTGCGTAGTATGCGCAAGATAGGTCACGCGGCACAACTCTTGCGGGAGGAGATGGTTTCGAATCCTCCTGACGTGGTGATCCCGATCGACTACGGAGGCTTTAACCTGCGCTACACGCTCCCGATGGCGCATCGTCACGGGGTGCCGGTCGTTTACTACATCCCGCCTAAGGTGTGGGCATCGCGTCGTCGACGCATCAAGCGGCTCAGGAGCTACACGGATCTCTGCTTGACGATCCTCCCCTTTGAGGCGGACTACCTCTCGCAGCGTGGCGTCTCTGCTCGCTACGTGGGCAACCCGAGTATACAGAGCGTGGGCAAGCTACTGGAGAGCAATGCTAAGCTATGCGATACGGCACGACCTTACATAGCGCTCCTCCCAGGAAGCCGCGAAGCGGAGATAGCGCGCAACCTGCCGATCATGTGCCAAGCGATCGACCTCCTGCCAGCTCCTTGGCGAGCAGTCATCGCAGGAGCGCCGAGCATCGACCAAGAGCGCTACACTCCTTATATAAATGAGCGCATAGAGTTGGTCACCGACGAGACGCTACCGCTATTGGCTGGCGCCTCCGCAGCGCTTGTCACCTCAGGAACGGCAACGCTCGAGACAGCGCTCATAGGCACTCCACAGGTGGTCGCTTATCGTCTCCCCACAGGTCGCTTAGCGCGCTGGGCTTTTGACCATCTACTGCCGATCCGTTACTTCTCTTTGGTGAACCTGATCGCAGAGTGTCCGGTCGTCGAGGAGCTACTCGGCGACAAGGTGACGCCACAGCGACTCGCTCAGGCACTTACCCCGCTCCTAGACCGTGCAGGCGCAACCTATCAAGCGCAGCAAGCGCACTACGACGATATTCGTCAGCGACTAGACCCGACACGTGTTGCTTCGCAAGTAGCAGCCGAGACTATCTACCACGCACTCACGACGCAGTGGGAGCCTACCCGCTGGACTACCGACGACTGACTCTCGATAGGCGCTTTGTCTGGGGCTTGCTACGACAGCATCAACACAGAGAGCGGGTCTGCTCAGTAACGAACAGACCCGCTCTCCTTTTATATTGGGGAGAGACCTCACCCTCAGCGCCTTGCGCTTCATCCTTTCTGCAAAGTCAGGACAATCTTGCAAGCAAGATTGTGAGACTGTTGACTTTTGCAACAGTCTCATTGTGACTAGCTGGCTGAGCTACGCCTCCTTGCCGAGGAGTATCTCGAGACACTTAGCAGCTGAGTAGGCGACAGGTGTACCTGGACCGAAGATAGCTGCCACGCCTGCCTTGTAGAGGAAGTCGTAGTCCTGAGCTGGGATGACACCGCCAGCGGTGACGATGATGTCGGGACGACCGAGCTTGCGTAGCTCCTCGATGACCTGTGGGATGAGCGTCTTGTGTCCTGCTGCCAGCGAGCTGACACCAAGGATGTTGACGTCGTTCTCGACAGCCTGACGAGCGCTCTCCTCTGGAGTCTGGAAGAGAGGACCCATATCGACGTCAAAGCCGCAGTCGGCGTAGCCAGTGGCTACGACCTTGGCACCACGGTCGTGACCGTCTTGTCCCATCTTGGCAATCATAATACGAGGCTGACGCCCCTCACGCTCTGCAAACTCTGCAGCAAGCTGCTTGGCATACTCCAGCTGCTTGTCGTGTCCTGACTCTTTTGAATACACGCCACTGATCGTTCTAATTACTGCACTGTATCGTCCGACGACCTCTTCGCAAGCGTCGGATATTTCGCCTAGCGAGGCACGTAGACCAGCTGCCTTGACGGCTAGCTCTAGGAGGTTGCCCTGCTTGGTACGTACACACTCGGTGATCTCCTTGAGAGCTGCCTGCACAGCCTGCTCATCGCGATGAGCACGCAGATCCTCCAGACGAGCCACCTGGCTCTGACGCACGGAGGTGTTGTCGATCTCTAGGATTTCGATCGGATCCTCGTGCTCTAGGCGGTACTTATTGATACCGATGATGACCTGCTGGTTGGAGTCGATGCGAGCCTGCGTACGTGCGGCTGCCTCCTCGATACGCATCTTGGGAAGGCCGGTCTCGATAGCCTTGGCCATACCACCGATCTTCTCGACCTCCTGAATGTGCTCCCACGCTCTGTGAGCGATCTCGTCTGTGAGCGTCTCTATATAATAGGAGCCACCCCATGGGTCGATAGAGCGGCAGACCTGCGTCTCCTTCTGAATGTAGATCTGCGTATTACGAGCGATACGAGCCGAGAAGTCGGTCGGCAAAGCGATCGCCTCATCGAGCGCGTTGGTGTGTAGCGACTGCGTGTGTCCGAGGGCAGCTGCCATAGCTTCGATACAGGTACGCCCGACGTTGTTGTAGGGATCCTGCTCGGTGAGCGACCAGCCAGAGGTCTGGCAGTGCGTACGGAGCATGAGCGACTTAGGATTCTCAGCGCCAAAGCTCTTGACCACCTTAGCCCAAAGCATACGTGCGGCACGCATCTTAGCAATCTCCATGAAGTGGTTGACGCCGATGCCCCAGAAGAAGGAGAGACGTGGCGCAAACTTGTCCACAGGGATGCCCGCATTGATACCAGCGCGGAGGTACTCGATACCGTCAGCGATGGTGAAGGCGATCTCTATGTCGGCCGTGGCGCCTGCCTCCTGCATGTGGTAGCCAGAGATGGAGATAGAGTTGAACTTCGGCATCTTCTGCGAGGTGTACTCAAAGATGTCGGCGATGATCTTCATCGAGAATTCGGGCGGATAGATGTAGGTGTTGCGCACCATGAACTCCTTGAGGATATCGTTCTGAATGGTGCCCGCCATCTCCTCGAGCTTAGCGCCCTGCTCTAGACCAGCATTGATGTAGAAGGCGAGGACTGGTAGTACCGCCCCATTCATTGTCATGGAGACAGACATCTTGGCTAGGGGGATACCGTCGAAGAGCACCTTCATATCCTCTAGCGAGCAGATAGAAACGCCCGCCTTGCCCACATCGCCTACGACACGTGGATGGTCGGCGTCGTAGCCACGGTGTGTCGGGAGGTCGAAAGCGACTGATAGTCCCTTCTGACCACTCGCCAGGTTACGACGGTAGAATGCGTTACTCTCCTCAGCGGTCGAGAAGCCTGCGTACTGACGTATCGTCCACGGACGGAACGGGTACATCAAGCTATACGGGCCACGAAGGAAGGGAGGCAATCCCGACACATAGTCGAGATGCTCTAGACCCTCTATATCGTCAGCCGTGTAGACAGGCTTGACTTTGATCTGCTCAGGCGTCGTCCAGTTCGCCTCGAGCGCATGCTCCTTGCCCCACTTCGAGGCGTCGGTGCGTCCAAACTGAGAGTGACTCAGGTCAATCTCTTTATATAATGGCTTTGTCATTTGTGTGTGTTACTTAGAGGGTTACTACGCTAGTCCGAAGATCTTGTTGAAGTGCTGCAGCGTCTCCAGTACGTTGCTACGGACATGGATGAAGTGCTCGATGCCGAGAGCCTGCAGTTGCTCCGTGCAGGCGGGGTTGCCCGCTACGACAAATTGCGCTCTGCCGTCGAGTAGTCGGAACGCCTCAGGAGCGAAGGTCTCATACTCGTCATCGCTAGAGCAGAGCACCACAATGTCTGCCTTAGCTGCGACAGCTGCGTCGATACCCTCCTGGACTGTTTCGAAGCCCAGGTTGTCGATGAGCTTGTAGCCGGCGCAACCGAAGAAGTTGCCCGAGAACTGTGAGCGAGCGAGTCTCATCGCTAGATTGCCGATCGTCAGCATGAAGACGACAGGCTGCTTGCCACGCTCCGTCGTCAAGCGGAGCGTCTCAAACTCATTAGCACCACGGTCGAAGTTGAGTGGCTGTAGTCCCTCCTGCTTTTCACCAGCAGAACAGCCGCATCCCGCCGTGATGACAGCGGGTGTCGCGAGCTTCTCGTGAGCCGTCTCCGTGAAGTTTGGAAATTCGTTAGTACCCAGTAGCGTCTCCTTGCGCTTTGCCACAGCTCCGTGGCGCTGCGTATTGGTCTCCTGGAGGTCACGCTGTAGAGCGCCCGAGGTGACAAAGCTCTCGAATCCTCCCTCGCTAGCGCTGATCTCGCCAAAGAGCTGCCAAGCCTGCTTAGCAATCACATTGGTCAAGGTCTCTATGTAGTAAGAACCCGCAGCGGGGTCGACCACCTTGTCAAAGTGGCTCTCCTCGCTCAGCAGGAGTTGCTGATTGCGAGCGATACGCTCGGAGAAGTCGTTGCTCTCCTCGTAAGTTATGTTGAAAGGTAAGACCGTAATCGAGTCAACACCGCCCAAGGCTGCCGACATCGTCTCCGTCTGCGAGCGGAGTAGGTTGACATAAGCATCGTAGATGGTCATATTCCACTGCGAAGTGGTAGCGTGCTGGCAGATCTTAGCCGCATCGCCCTTGTACTGGTCGCCATGCGCCCCGATGATCTCGGCCCATAGCCAGCGAGCTGCACGAAACTTCGCCATCTCGAGGAAGTAGTTTGAGCTAATGCCGAAGTGGAACTTGATCCTCCGAGCTATCTCCTCGACATCGTGACCACGAGCCACCATCTGGTCGAGTACCTCTGCACCCCAAGCGAGTGCGTAGGCGAGCTCCTTGACGATGCCCGCACCAGCGTTGCTCAGCATGGATGCCTCTACGATGTACAGGCGCATCTGTGGGATAGGCTTGGCAATGTTGTAGAGTTGCTCTAGGATATCGTAGCGCTGTGCATTGACCATACCCTTCATCAGTTCCATCTTGAAGGGGTTGTACTCGATAGCGCCCCTTACGGCTGCGCCATTGACCTTATGCTTCTGTACGTAAGCGACGAAGAGCTCTGCCAGCTCGACCGTACGCGAGATGCAGGTCGAGAGATTGATCTCTACGGCCGTCAGGTCTATCCCCTTGAAGAGTGTCTCTAGCGTCTCAGCAGAGAGTATCGTCTTAGAGATTTTAAATCCTAGGGAAGTGACCCCCTTGTTGAGTATATCTAGGGCCTTAGCATTTGCCTCAGCGGGATCCATCACCTTGATGTCTTGGCGTACGAGCCACTCATTGTTTAGCTTCGTCGATCTTACGTAGGGATACTCACCAGGTAGTGCCAGACGTGAGGCATATTGAGCGATGTCTTCGCGTCTGTACATAGGCTGTAGACTAAAGCCTTCAGGCGTACGCCATACGAGCCGCTTGTCAAAGGAGGCACCTTTGAGATCGACCGTGACCTTCTCCAGCCACTGCTCTTTGCTTACGGGGGGAAAGTCCCCAAAGAGCCGTTCTCTTTTATTTGCCATATCGTATTATGTGTGTGTTGTGTGAATTGATTACGCAAAAGGTGCAACAATGAGGACTCTCTCCTATACGATAGAAGGTAGTCGACCGTGTTGCTACCCGCAAAGATAACTATTTCTATTCAAAGAGCCTCACCGACAGCTGTTGCCCTCACGACAATGGCGCCTGTGACTACAGACCTGCAAAGCTCTTGCGGCGCAAGACGAAGTCGCGTCCGAGGTACTTCTCACGTACGAGAGCGTTGTCGGCAAGTTGCTCCGCCGTACCCTGGAAGAGTACCTTGCCCTCGAAGAGTAGGTAGGCACGATCCGTGATACTAAGCGTCTCATTGACATTGTGATCCGTGATCAGGATGCCGATGTTGCGCTGCTTGAGCTTAGCCACGATGGACTGTATGTCCTGCACAGCGATAGGGTCGACGCCGGCGAAGGGCTCGTCCAGCATGATAAACTTCGGGTCGATGGCAAGACAGCGAGCTATCTCGACACGTCGACGCTCACCTCCCGAGAGCCTATTGCCCTGATTGGTGCGTACCTTGTGCAGACCAAACTCCTCGATCAGCATCTCCAGTCGCTCTTGCTGCTGCTCCGGCGTGAGTGGCGTCATCTCCAGCACCGCCTTGATATTGTCCTCTACCGACAGCTTTCTAAAGACCGACGCCTCCTGCGCTAGATAGCCGATTCCGAGGCGGGCTCGCTGGTAGACTGGGAGCTTCGTGATGTCCTGCTCATTGAGGTATATCTTTCCTCCATTAGGTACGACCAGCCCCACCGTCATATAGAAGGTAGTCGTCTTGCCCGCACCATTAGGCCCGAGTAGTCCGACGATCTCCCCTTGGCGAAGCTCTATAGAGACATCGTTGACCACCGTACGACTGCGGTAGCGCTTCACGAGATGCTCCGTACGCAAGAGCCCCGTCTCACCTTTGTGGCGATCAGGGGAGAGAGCTTCAGTAGTATCTATAGTGTCAGTCATAAGCTATACAAAGAGTAAGATGAGTAGCTGCGTCAAGATGATGCGGACGAACATCCCCAGTGGGTAGACCGTAGCGTATGCGACCGTGTGCTTGCTCCCCTTCAGATGGTCACCGACCACCTCTAGTGCCATCGGATTGGCCATGCTACCGCACACCACACCGCACATAGTAGCATAGTCCCCACGCTTGCGACGTAGCATATACCAGCCGACCAGTAGGATCGGGAAGACCGTCAGCAAGGCCCCATAGCCAAGCCATACCAAGCCGCGCGTGCTCAAGAGGATGTCAAAGAAGCCAGCCCCCGACGAGAGTCCCAGACAGCCCAGGTAGAGGATCAGTCCCAGCTGTCGTATCAGCAGGCTCGCACTATTGGTAATATAAGTGGTCACATGCATACGAGGGCCGAAGGCTCCCATCAGGATACCGATGATGATACCACCACCCGCCAGCCCCAGTCGTATAGGCATGCTCACACCAGGGATGTAGAAGGGGATCATACCGACGAAGACACTGATGAAGAGACCGATGAAGAGCCCCAGCAGATTGGGCGTGTCCAAGTCCTTGATCTCGTTACCGATCTTAGCAGCGACCGCATCCGTAGCCTCTTTAGTCCCGACGACCGTCATACGGTCTCCCAGCTGCAGGTGCAGGTCTGGAGAGGTCAGTAGCTCGATGCCAGCACGATCGATGCGTGTCACATTGACTCCGTAGTCATTGCGCAGGTGTAGGGTACTGAGGCGCACGCCGTTGTACTCCTTGCGAGTGAGGACGAGTCGCCTAGAGACGAGACTTTGGTCTACACTATCCCAGTCAATGTCTGAGCGGTTCCAGTCCTTCTCGACTTTCTTGCCAAAGAAGAGCTCCAGTCTCGGCACCTCCCGTTCATCCGAAACGACTAGCAGACGATCACCCTCCAGGAGCTGTGTCGACGAGTCGGGAGACATTGCCTTGCCGTCACGCCATATACGACTGATTACAAAGTGCGTATCAGCCACCCGAGAGATCTCCGAAATGGTCTTGCCCACGACCCCCATATTCTTCACCTCGTACTCGCTAAAGAAAGCTGCATGCTCCTCTTCGTCAGACTGACTCTTGGCACGCTTTTTCGCCAAGGGAGCCAGCACGTAGAGCGCTAGTATGACCCCCACCACACCAAAGGGGTAGGTGATCGCACACGCCAGCGCCATCTCCGCGAGCACGCTCTGTCCATCAGGCCCGACACTCGGCAAGCTACTCTGAGCCGCTGCTAGGGCAGGCGTATTCGTCGTAGCGCCCGATAGGATGCCGACCCATTCACTCATAGGCAGCTCAGAGACGTAGAAGAGTCCCACGACTAGGGCTATATTCACCGCTACAATCAGGAGCGAGTCGAGGTTATCCCGTATGCCTCCCTTCTTGAGTGAGGGGAAGAAAGCCGGGCCCACCTGAAGTCCCAGCGCATAGATGAAAAGGATCAGCCCGAAGTTCATCCCAAAGTCCAGCGTCCTAGCCTCTAGCGTGATACCCCAGTAAGAGAGTAGGATACCGACGAAAAAGACGAAGGTCACCCCGAGAGAGATACGGGCTATGCGAATGCGTGCCAAGAGCAACCCCACCAGTGAGACCAGTGAGATCACAATAATCGATTGAGGCACCGAAGGTATGACGAAGAGTTCGTTGAGAAAAGCTCGCAGACTATCCATACATGTATCTTAGAAAGTGAGGCTCCTCCTCAGGAGCCATATAAAGTGGGAGCACGTCGTCTAGACCAAACGCTCCAACTATGACGCAAAGGTACGAAATTAGAGACTACAGGGCTGACGCATTATATATAGTTATTGCTGTCTAGTGAAAGCTTTTTGAGGGGGCATCGAGTAGATCGTTCTGCGGAAATGAGCTAACTATCAGTACCACTTGGGTGAAACTAAAGTTTCCTAGGTATGAAACTAAAGTTTCCTAGGTATGAAACTAGAGTTTCCTAGGTATGAAACTAAAGTTTCCTAGGTATGAAACTAGAGTTTCCTAGGTATGAAACTAAAGTTTCCTACGAAGAAAACTGTAGATTGGTCGAAGTCGAGTAGTCGGACAGCAATAATATATAATGAACTCATCCAAGTCTCGCTTGTCGCTAATGTGTAGCTCCTAACGGAGCAATTATCATGCGTCAGCCCTGGATGACGCATGATGAGACTGTTGCAAAAGTCAACAGTCTCTAGAGGGTAGAGCCCACAGCCAGCTAAGCCGTGGGCGTGCCGACCGCTAGGACACCGACGGAGACCTGCGCTAGGGGAATGTCCGCCAGAGCATTGAGCGCAGCCGTGAGGGTTGCGCCAGTCGTGAGCACATCGTCTAGGAGTAGGATGTGGCTATCTGGGGGGATCGCTTCGCTGCCTAGTGTGAAGCTCCCGAGCATAGCCTCCAGACGATGCGTGCGGTCACGGTGCGTTTGACTACCCTGAAAGCGTGTACGTCGCAAAGCGTGAGCCAGATAGGGGATGCCCGTAACGGAAGAGATGCCCTCGGCAAGGAGCGTCGCCTGATTGTACCCTCGCTCCAGTGCACGGGCAGGAGTTAGCGGTACGGGGATGATGTAGTCTATCTGCTCCTGCTCGAGCGGTAGGAGCGTCCCCATGAGACGACCCATATACCTCGCGAGAGGCTTATTGCCGTGATACTTGATGTCGTGAACGACGAGCGCCATCGCATCATCACGAGCGTAGAGATAGGGAGCCAGTATCCTACGAGGCATCGGCTGGGCTCCACGCAAGCGGTCCAGCGCACCGACCGTATGCTCGTGATAGCGTCCCAGTGCGCCTTGACAGGTGAGGCAGAGGGGCGGAGCATTCGGCGGGAGTAGCGTGTGACAGGCGGGACACCAGCGTGGGTAGAGAAGCTGTAGGAGCGACTCGCGAGCCGTCGCCCGCCAACCTCGTGGCGGTGGCGGAGCGATGCGTCCTGCGGAGGGGCTTTTCGTCGGTTTGTGGCTCATAAGGGTTCGGCAGCTTTTACGCTTTACTCTTCCTCCGACTCGCTCTCCTCTTCCTCCTCCCGCATTCTCTGGAGCACCTCTTGCAGCGCTTCGTACACTTCGCTCTGGTGGTAACCACGCCCCACGCCGTAGCGCATCATCTTGTCAAAGAGCGCGCGAGGCGTCCGTGCTGAGGTGCGACGTAGCTTGCTCTCGAGAAGTTCAGCGAGGGAGTAGTTCGGCTGCTCCGCCTCAAGGATCTCCGGCAGCACCGCCTCGATGATCTCCGTCGGCACCTCCTGCATACGTAGTGCCTGACGTATCTTGTGGGGGCCCTGGCTCATGTCTCGATAGCGTGTGCGGGCGTAGCTCTCGGCGTAGCGCTGCGGGTCATAGTAGCGACCCTCCTGGAGCAGGGCGAGGTACTCGTCGATCTCGTCCGAAGGTACCTCCCGACGCATTAGGAAAAGGCGCAGATTGCGTGGCGATCGCTCGGCACGTGCGCAGTAGTACTTGGCTTTGTTGAGTATATCGGTGTCCATAGGGTTTCGTTTTTACTGAAAGGTGGCTTGTACAAATCGCTCTCGGCCCGTCAAGTCTTTGAGCACTTCTGACGAAGAGGCTCCCGCCTGCTCGCATAGCGCTACCACCTCGTGCGCCAGCTGGTGATGCGTCTCGCAGTAGAGCGTGAGTGGGGCGTGGGGCAAGCGGATCTGTGGCACGAGCGCCACGAGCGCACGGTAGTAGCGGAGCGGATCGGCGTCTGGTACGAAGAGCGCCTCACGAGGCTCGCCTACGAGGACATTGGGGCGCATCGTCGCTTGGTCGCATTCGGGGATATAGGGTGGGTTGCTCACCAAAAGGGTTATCGGGGGGAGCTTGGCGGGGATGCCTTTCCCCTGACACCAGGCGAAGAGGTCGCCACGGAAGAGCTGGACGGCGACACCTGTCTGACGAATGTTTTGCTCTGCATAGCCTAGCGCCTGCTCCGACTGATCCATCGCATAGAGGCTCCACTGAGGGCGCTCGCTACCTATATAGATAGGGATGCAGGCAGAGCCACACCCCACGTCGAGGAGTCGCAGAGGAGCCACCGTGGCGGGGTGACGAGCGAGGATCAGTTCGCATAGCTCGGCCGTCTCGGGGCGTGGTATGAGCACCCCCCTGCCGACAGCTAGGTCAAAAGAGCCGAAGGGTGCCACCCCTAAGATGTACTGTATCGGCTCATCGTGCGCCAGTCGCTCGAGGGCTTGGCAGAGCCAAGTGGCTTCCGTGTCAGACAATTGTCTAACTTTGCGGTCAAGCAGATAGTTTGTCTGACTAAGCCTGGTGATATGCTGTAGGAGCATTTCGCTCATAGCCCGACGCTCCCGCGCCTCGGCATAGTAAGCGGGCAGCGCCTCTGCTATCGCAAGAGCCGCATCACTCAGCGTCATACCAGCAACTATCATAGCCTCACTCATTGTAGCGACCTTTATCCTGATGAAACGTACAGCACCTACCACACCAGACGAGATCTACATGCAGCGCTGTCTGCAACTCGCAGCCTTAGCGCAGGGACGCACCAGTCCCAATCCGATGGTCGGCTCGGTAATCGTCTACAAAGATAAGATTATTGGCGAAGGTTACCACCATTATGCCGGGGCACCGCATGCCGAAGTGATGGCGTGGCGTAGTGTCCCCGAGGAGCTGCGGGGCCTTATCGGCGAGGCGACCTGGTACGTGAGCCTAGAGCCTTGCGCTCACTACGGCAAGACGCCACCCTGTGCGGAGCTCATTGCGGGGCTGCGACCCGCCAGGGTGGTTATCGCTATGCTGGATCCTTTTGCCAAAGTGGACGGACGAGGCGTGGCACGCCTTCGCGAAGCGGGCATCGAGGTCTCGGTCGGTTGCTTGGAGCAAGCGGCTATCGCGCTCAACCGTCACTTCCTCGTGGCGCAGACCTTAGGACGACCCTACGTCACGCTCAAGTGGGCCGAGAGTGCGGACCACTACATAGATCGCTTGCGTCACGATGCGAGCGAGGCACCTTACATCTTTAGTTCGCCACTCCGCCAGCGTGCGGTGCATCGTCTGCGTGGGCTCCACGACGCGATCTTAGTGGGTCATCACACCGCCGAGCTGGACGACCCGCTCCTGACCAATCGCTCGGGTAGTGGCGGTCAGCCGATCCGTCTCCTCTGGTGTCACAGCCGTCTGCCTCGTCCAGAGCTGCGTATGCTTCAAGACGCTACGGCACCAACGATCATACTTCTCCCGCCTGCACTCATAGAGCAGGTACCCGACGGACAATACCCGCCTCACGTCTCCTGCCTCGCCACGACTGGCGAGGTGCGCGATCTGCTCACGCTCCTGCGTAGTCGAGGCGTCGAGTCGCTCCTCGTCGAGGGAGGTGCACAGGTCCTGCAGCGCTTCCTCGACGCAGGCCTCTACGACGAACTCAACGTCGAGCATGCCCCCGTCCAGCTCCACGACGGCGTCCCCGCCCCTCACGTCTAACCCATCTGTCAAGAGGCAGACCGTCGGAACGCACGGCTCGGGCATCCCGATGGCCTGCATCCCGACGGTCTCGTTCACCATCAACCTAATAGAGTACCTGTCGAAAACTGAGAGGAGGCGTAGGGTCGGAACTAGCGTGCCGACCGGCTACGCACTCCCCTCAGAACTTCAAACAGCTATTTCGTTGGCTCTTGGCTTTTAGCTATTGGCTGTTGGCTTTTAGCTATTGGCTAGAGACACTAGCATTCCGATAGCTCTGATAGCTCCGATAGCTCCGATGACTCCAGCCAAAAGCTAACAGCCAACGGCCAACAGCTAATAGCTATCGTTGTACGTGCATGACCTTATGGCCACCGACGATGTAGACTCCTGTGGGTAGCTCCTCGAGTGGCTCGGAGCGTAGGACGCCATTCATATCGTAGATAGCGCCCTCTGCGGGTCGTTGCTCAGGCGTGACGAAGTCGATCGCCGTGCCACCCTTTGGGCTGATGACCACCTCGTCGGTGATGACGTTGCCCGAGGCATCGCAGACGGCACGCTTGCTGGCATTCCAGACAGCCCCTGCGGGTTTCGTGATCTCACACCCCTCGAGAGTGAAGTTTGTGAAGAAGCCGATGGAGCCATCGGTACCCTTTGCTGTGACGGTGGCATTCTTAATTGTAAGAGAGCTATCCTTTATTTCAGGACCAAGAATTCCCCAAACACCTTCGGCACGGACTGTGCAACCATCGATAAGTAGAGCAGCCCCAGTATAGATACCAAAGGCTTTTGAAGACTTTAGAGTGAGCTGTCCATTCCCTTTTATAATAGCATTGTTATAGAACCCCATTGCGCACTCATTATTAGAAGTGATGGAGACCTCCCCCTTGACGACACAAGTCAGCTGATCTTTTGACCATATACCGTGACGACCTTCTCCTACATCGATGGAGGCATCCTCGAGGGTGAGCGTCTTGGTGGCGGGGTCGTAGCTGACTTTGCCCTTGACGCCATCGATGACCGAGAGGTCGGAGCAGTTCGCCGAGTTGACCTTCACGCCGGCTATTTGGAGTCCGTACTCCTCTACAGGTGTGATAACCACCTCGTCGTAGCTGACTTTGCCCGAGGCATCGCAGACGGCGTGCTTGCTGGCATTCCAGGCAGCCCCTGCGGGTTTCGTGATCTCGCACCCCTCGAGCTTGAAGTTTGCAAAATTGCAGATGGAGCCATAGGTGGTACCCTTTGCCGTGACGGTAGCATTTCTGATTGTAAGAGACTCGCCAGACGTGCCAGTGTTGCCTGAGATTCCCCATTTGCCTTCGGCATAGACTGTACAACCCTCAATAAGTAGAGCAGCCCCAGTAAAGATACCACATTTTTCTGAAGACTTTGTAGTGAGCTGTCCATTCCCTTTTATAATGGCATTGCGATTATAGAACTCCATTGCGGTCCGATTATTAGACGTGATGGAGACCTCCCCCTTGACGACACAAGTCAGCTCATCATAAATCTCCATGCCATTATCATTTCCTCCATCGATGGTGGCATCCTCGAGGGTGAGCGTCTTGGTGGTTGGGTCGTAGGTCGCCTTGCCCGTGACGCCATCGATGACCGATAGGTCGGAGCAGTTCGCCGAGGTAACCTGGGCGCTTGCAATCCAGAGGTCGTACCCTACTACAGGTGGTGTGATGACCACCTCGCTGGTGATGACGTTGCCCGAGGCATCGCAGACGGCGTGCTTGCTGGCATTCCAGACAGCCCCTGCGGGTTTCGTGATCTCACACCCCTCGAGGGTGAAGTTTGTGAGGCCATAGATAGAACCTTCGGTCCCCTTTGCCGTGACGAAGGCATTATTGATTATGAGCGACTCGTTCAGGTAGGCATCACGAGCGCAGAATCCCTGTTTACCACTAGCAACGACAGAGCAGTCTTCAATGGTTAGTTCTCCCATCACACCAATACCCGCCCCGTCATTAGAGCTAGCTGTGAGCTTTCCCCCTCCAGAGATAGTTGCCTCGTTGTAGAAGAAGAGGGCATCACCTTTATCGCTAGTGACGTTTACATCGCCCTTCACAACACAATTTATGAATGCGGATGAATAGATGCCAGCCTCGTCACCTCCATTGATCGTTGCATTATCGAGGGTGAGTGTCTTGGTTTCGGGGTCGTAGGTCACCTTGCCTGTGACGCCAGGGATGTTAGAGAGATCAGAGCAGTTGGCGGAAGTGACCTCCACACCTGCTATAGAGAAGTTGTACGGCGTCTGTGCTGAGGCTGACGAGCCGGCGAGCGCTAAGAGCATCGTGACGAGTGTCACGATGAGTGATTGATGTAGTAGTTTCTGTTTCATAGCTGTAATAGTTTTGATGTGAATGTATGTTGGGGGCAAACGTCGCCCTCATTGTTTGCTACAAAAGTAGGCATAGCAAGTGCTAAATCTCTTATCTAATGCGGACAGAAACTTGTCAAAATCGGACAGATTACAGTATGGCGACTTATAAAAATTGGACATTAGAGAGTAGCAACTCTCTATGAACTAGTCGTTTATAGATAACAAGTCAAAAAAGGGAGTGATAAGTCCCCGAAAAAGCTGTTTTGAGTTTTTTTAGGGGCGGTGTGATGACTCGGGCTTCTTGGGTGATTGGAAATTCCTACCTAGGAATTTGTCCATTTCCTAGGTAGCAAATCAAAAATATCTACGTAGGAATTTGGGCAATTCCTAGGTAGTATGTCCTCTTCCTGAAAAAAGTACACAGTTGGGGAGGTGTTACTGAGATGGTACTCGGGTTATTTTTGTTAGTCCTGTGAGTGTACTCATCTGTTAGTTT
>QWCQ01000125.1_pt1 | contig 68457 bp, 62 predicted proteins | sample 1972701 | NCBI WGS metagenome assembly QWCQ01 (sample SAMN09866704, study PRJNA288562) | Human gut metagenome isolate pre4_stool, whole genome shotgun sequencing... | reverse complement strand
GCAGGATTCCGCGTGGCGTCCATCCTCTGAACTCCCCCAGGGCAGGAATGCAGCAAGGGTCAGGAGGCTCTGGCGGGTGCGCGGGGTCCCCTTTTTGTATGTATGCCATCACACGGGGGATGTGACGGGGCGTTAGTATGGTTGCCATATGCCCGCACTACGTCCCGGAAGGAAGACGGATGTCTCTTCTTAATCTTGAAAAGTCCGAGCTTGATGAGCTTGCCGCGCAGGTGCGCAAGGACTACGAGGCCCTCAAGGCTGAGGGGTTGGATCTTGACTTGACCCGCGGTAAGCCGTCCAAGGCCCAGCTGGATCTGTCTAATGACCTGCTCGTCCTGCCGGGCCGTGGTCACTACACCGATGCCGCAGGCAATGACCTGCGCAACTACGGCAACCAGAAGGGCATCAAGGAGCTGCGCGATCTGTGGGGCAAGCTCACCAACATGGACCCAGAGCTCCTCGTCGCGGCGGATTCTTCCTCCCTGAACATCATGTATGACCTCATCCTGTGGGCCTACACCTTTGGCACCAACAGCTCTGAGAAGCCGTGGTCCAAGGAAGAGACCATCAAGTGGCTCTGCCCTACCCCGGGTTATGACCGCCACTTTGCCATCACGGAATCCTTCGGCTTCGAGCTGGTTACGGTGCCGATGGAAGAAGATGGCCCGGACATCGAAGCAGTCGAGGAGCTGGCCAAGGACCCGCAGGTTAAGGGCATGTGGGTTGTGCCGATGTTCTCCAACCCCACGGGTGCCGTCATCTCTGAAGAGAAGACCCGCCGCCTCGCTGCGATGGAGACCGGCGCACCGGACTTCCGCATCGTGTGGGACAACGCTTATGCCGTGCACACGCTGACCGAGGACTTCCCGGAGGTTCTGCCGATTCTGGAGATTGCGGAACAGGAAGGAAACCCGGACCGCTTCTGGGCTATGTCCTCGTCGTCGAAGATCACCTTCGCTGGCTCCGGAGTGAGCTTCTTCGGTTCCTCCGAAGACAACCTCGAGTGGTACCTGGAGCACGCTGGTATCCGCGGCATTGGCCCGAACAAGATCAACCAGCTTGCGCACTACGAGTTCTTCGGTTCCGCCGAAGGCGTGCGCGCGGTTATGCGCCGCCACGCTGCGCTGCTGGCGCCGAAGTTCGAGGCGGTTCTTCGCATCCTGGATAAGAACCTCACCCACCATGAGATTGCGGACTGGACCCACCCCAAGGGCGGCTACTTCATCTCCCTCAACGTGATGGAGGGCACCGCCACCCGCGTGTGGGAGCTGGCCCGTGACGCCGGCATTCTCCTGACCCAGGCTGGCTCTGCCTTCCCGTACGGTGAGGATGCCAAGGACCACAACATTCGCTTGGCGCCGTCCCTGCCGCCGCAGGAAGAAGTCGAGGCAGCAATGGATGGCGTGGCCACCTGCGTGCTGCTCGCCGCACTTGAGAAGCTGGGGGCATAAGGCAATCAACTCCGACGAGACGGCCTACTGGCTCGACCAGATCATCCCGGCTGACCTCGAGTTTAAAAATGTCGAGGGGCAGCGTTTGGGCTTAGCCTCGCTGGAGGGTGAGCAGTCCCTCGCGGTCACGTGTGGCTTTGCCGATGTCGATACCGGGCTGGCGCATGCCGAGCAGGGGATCGATGTGCGCTGCGAACTGCTCACCGTTGCACGCACCGGCCAACCGGAGGTTGCCGCTGCGGTGAGTGCGGCAGCGGCATTGCTTAAACAAGCCGCAGGGTTGCTGCCCGCGCAGCCGGGCTTGCTCTTGCCCAAGCTTTTTGCGGAGGATGACGAGCGCTTCGCTCATTTCAGCGTGCGCCATGGCATGCTCATCGCCCCATACCTGTGGGGCGGACAGACCCCGCAGCTGGCGGAAAAGGAGCGCCTGACGCTGGTGTGCCAATTGCTCATGCTAAGCGATGCCGAGTATGCCTACGCCGTTGAGGAAGGCGTGCCGGCGCTGCAACAAGCGGTGGCTGAACAAGGCATCGATCTGCTGGATTGGAAGCGCTCAGAGTGATGTGTCGGGTTGAGACGCTACACTGACTAACCGTGGCTCTTTACCGGAAATATCGTCCAGCAACCTTCGCGGAAGTGGTAGGCCAAGAGCAGGTCACCACGCCTTTATCCGCCGCCCTCGACGCAGGGCGCATTAACCATGCGTACCTCTTTTCCGGCCCGCGTGGCTGCGGAAAGACGTCGTCGGCGCGCATCATGGCCCGCTCGCTGAACTGTGAGCAGGGGCCAACCTCAACGCCGTGCGGTGTGTGCGATTCGTGTGTCTCGCTGGCCCCGGGTGGTCCGGGCAACCTCGACGTCACGGAGCTCGACGCCGCCTCCCACAACGGTGTGGAGGATATGCGCGAGTTGCGTGACCGCGCCTACTACGCGCCGGCGGAGTCGCGCTACCGCATCTTCATCATCGATGAGGCCCACATGATTTCTGCCTCCGGTGCGAATGCCTTGCTCAAGGTTGTCGAGGAGCCGCCGGAGCACGTCATCTTCATCTTCGCCACGACGGAGCCGGAGAAGATCATCGGCACCATCCGCTCGCGTACCCACCACTATCCCTTCCGTCTGCTGACCCCGCCGGCGATGAAGGGGCTGCTGGAGCGCACCGTGGCCTCGGAGAACGTCCACGTGGATGACACCGTGTACCCCATGGTCATCCAGGCTGGCGGGGGTTCGCCGCGTGATACCTTGTCCATCCTTGACCAGCTGTTGGCGGGTGCGGGCCCCGATGGCTTGACCTACGAGGTAGCCCGCCCGCTTCTGGGTGTCACGGACGTGGGGTTGCTGGATAATACGGTGGATGCCCTGGCTAGTCAGGACAAGGCGGGGCTTTTCCGGCTTGTCGACGATGTCATTGAAGCCGGCCACGAACCTCGCCGTTTTGCCATCGACCTGTTGGATCGCTTGCGGGATCTGATGATCCTGCAAGCCGTGCCCTCCGCATTGGAGGAAGGTCTGGTCTCGGCGCCGACTGATCGCGGGGAGGTCCTTACCGCCCAGGCGCAGCGTTTCTCCGGTCCGCAGCTGGCCTACCTGGCGGAAACCGTCAACGAGCGCGTGTCCTCCCTGCGAGGTGCGACGTCCCCGCGCCTACTTCTAGAAATCCTCTGTGCCCACTTGATCGTTGGCTCCGCCCCCGCGGCGGCAGCTGCCGGTCAGGTACCCAGTGCCTTGCCGCAAGGTGCGGGGGCACAGCCTTCCGCACCCGCGGGGCAGGGCTCCGCGCCTGCGCAGCGCCAGCCATCTGCGGTCGCCAGCGCACAGGATCCGGCGGCCGCTGCCGCGGCCATCATCGCGCAGCGTCGCAGCCGTCAGGCAGCGAAGCAGGAGGCCCAGCAGCAACAAGCACAGCAGCAACCACAGCAGGCCGACAGGGCTCAAGAAGCAGCCCAGCAGGCGCAGCAGACTCCAGCTCCCGAGGTTTCACAACCTCCGGCACCGGAGCGCCCTGCACAGCCGGAAGCACAGCCTGATCCGCAGCCGGAACAGGGCCAACAGCAACCGGATCACCAGCAACAGGAGCAGCGCGAACAACCGCAGCACGCGGAGCAAGCAGAACAGCCGGTACAACACGAACGGCAAGAACAGGCTCAAGAAAAGACGCAAGAACAGCAGTCTGAGCCTGAGCAACCGCAAGACCTCGCCGCGGAGATTCGCGGGCGATGGTCTGATCTGCGCGCCACGATTGGGCGGCGTAATAAGGTCGCTGAAATCATGCTCGCCGAAGCCCGTGTCCTCGGCGTGCGGGATGAGACTCTCGTCCTTGGACACACCACGGGCGCGTTGGCTGAACGCATCAATTCACCAGGCACCAATGAGGTCATCGTGACTGTCCTCAAGGAAGAGCTCAGCCGAGAACTGAAGGTCACGTGTGTTATCGGTACCGACCCGAAGGCGCACGGTTTCACGGTGCCAGAGCCCACCCAGCGCACCCAGTGGAATCCCAACCAACCGCAACGTGAGGCCGCCGAGCCCGACGAGGAGGCAGAGAGTCCGGCAGCGAAGGAACCCAACAACGCCAGCGATGATCCATGGGGCGCGCCGCGCCAAATCGGGCAGCAGGCTCCGTCGTCTGAAACGACGAAGGAGCAACCCCAGCCCCAGCACGGTGTGCGCGAGAAGGCAGACTCGCGCCCGCCGGCAGAACCACAGCGGTCGGAGGCCGCCCCGCGCGGGGCGGCGGTGCCCCCAAAGAGGGAGGCCCGTGGCAGCCAATGGCGATCACGCATCGCGCAGGCGACCCAGGTCGCAGCCCAACGCGATGAAGAGTTTTCCAAGGTTCCCAAGTTCGGCAACGGCGTTCCGCTGCCGCCGGAGCCGGGCCCGGACGAAGGCGAGTTCGAGGCCCCACCGGAGGAGTACGGCCCGCCGGCGGGGGCGAATGGGGCTTCGGAAAGCGCAGGCCACGCGTCTGTTTCGTCGCAGCAGTCAGCGCCCCAGCATGCGCCCGCACCGCAGCCGGAGTACACCCGCGCGGATGAGGAACGCGAGATGATGGAGGCCGCGCAGAGCGCCGGAGAGATGGACCACCGCAACGCCACGGAGGTCGCCATGGAGCTCCTCGCGCAGGAGTTGGGAGCGCGGCGACTGTAGCGCGGCATCTGTACACTTGGCGCGTAGTGAAAATAACCGCACGAAAGGACTTTTAGCATGACTGAGAACGATCCGATGCAGCAGGCAAATGACATGAACGAGATCCTGGCGCAGGCCGCTCGCGTCCAGGCTGAACTAGAAAAGGCACAGAAGGAAATCCTGGCCGCCACCGTCGAGGGCAGCGCAGGCAATGGCCTGGTGAAGGTCACCATGACCGGTGGCGCTGAGCTGCAGAGCATCTCCATTGATAAGTCCGTGGTGGACCCGGAGGACATCGATACCCTCCAGGACCTCATCGTCGGTGCCTTCAAGGAGGCTCACGCCGCAGCTGGCCGCCTGGCACAGGAGAAGATTGGCCCGCTGTCCCAGGGGATGGGCCAGTCCCAGCAAAACTATGATGGTCCGTCCATCCAGGATGTCTTCGGCGGTAACCAGTAAGCCGCGCGTTAGACTTAAAGGCCGTTGTTGCTCTCTTCACGGAGGGCGGCGCGGCCTTTTGTTGTGTCTCCGGCCGTCAAGGTCGTGGGGATTGTTAAGTGAGGGGAGCATTGCGTGTTTGAAGGACCACTGCAGGATCTCATCGATGAGTTCTCGCGCCTGCCGGGTATTGGCCCGAAGTCAGCGCAACGCATCGCCTTCCACGTTCTGCATCAAGACCCGGAGGAGATCGACCGCCTCCAGAAGGCGCTGGGGGCAGTGCGTGATGGTGTGACTTTCTGCCGCATCTGCTGCAATATTTCGCGCGAGGAAGTCTGCCGCATTTGTATCAATTCGCAGCGCGATGCTTCCACCATCTGCGTGGTGGAAGAACCCAAGGACATCCAGGTCATCGAGCGCACCGGCGAATATAACGGCCGCTACCACGTGCTGGGCGGCGCGCTCGACCCGCTGGCGAACGTGGGCCCGAAAGACCTCAACATCACGCAACTGCTGCAGCGCCTCGGCGGCGTACTACCGGACCGAGAGCTTGCTGATTCCACCCCCGAGGAGCCGCTGTACGACGACTCCCCGGACATCACCGAAGTCATCCTCGCCACCGATCCCAACACCGAAGGCGAGGCCACTGCGGCTTACCTCGTGCGCTTGCTACGAGACTTCCCGGGACTGAAGATCACGCGCCTGGCTTCCGGCATGCCGCTGGGAGGCGACCTTGAGTTTGTCGATGAGCTGACGCTCTCGCGTGCGTTGAGCGGCCGCCTGACGGTCTAGCGGCGCGGTGCCTCCGAGCGCCCCTAGCGTTGCGAGCGCGGCGGCTCCGAGGCGCTAAAGCGCTCGGTGCGCAGCTGATCAATGGCGGGGATGTTCAAGGGCTCGAGTTCGCTGAGTGCGACTCCCATGGCCTTGGCCAGTAGAAGGTCAGCCAGCTGCGGGTTGCGCGCCAAGACGGGGCCGTGCATGTAGGTGGCGATGACGCTGCCCTGTACCGCACCCTCGGCTTCACGCTGGACGGCCTTGTCGGAGAGGTCCAGGATGGCGGCGGTATCTGCGTTACCGGTACCGCGCGTGAGCGTTCCCAGCGGCTGGGCGGCAGGGCCCAGGATGGTGGCACCCATGTGGTTTTCAAAACCGGTGAGTGGCTCGGTGAGCTCAGCGGTGATGCCGGCCTTGGTGGGTTCGGTGGCTACCTCGCCGATGGCGCGCTCGGCCATGGAGGCTGTGGTGGCGTCGATAAGCCCCACGCCATCCACCACGCGGCCGGACGCACGGAAGGATTCGCCGAGTACCTGCAGGCCCGCGCAAATTGCCAGAATCGGGCGACCTGCGGAGGCAGCGCGGGTGAGGCCACCGTCAGCGATGAGGTGCTCCGCGGCGAGAATCTGCGCGGTGTCCTCGCCGCCGCCGAGGGTGTAGACATCAAAGGATTCCGGCACCGGCTCACCCAGCTTGATGGGGACGATCTCTGCCTCGTGGCCGCGCATGCGGGCGCGCTGGCGCAGGACTAGGGCGTTGCCGTCATCGCCGTAGGTGCCCAGGATGTCCGGGAGGATGAGGCCAATCTGCAGGCTAGTCATTCGAGTGCTCCTTTGCTGCTGCGGCGGTGAGTGCCTTCTTCAGGTCACGGAAGGCGGTGTAGTTGGCCAAAACCTCGATGCGGCCTTCCGGACAGGATTGAATAGCGGTGAGCGGGTCCGCAATGAGCTCGTGCGAGATATCCGCATAGACCAAACGCACGGCTAGATCCGTGCCGCGCTCGCCGGCTGCCTTGACGGGGATGCCTTCGAAATCCTCGAAGCGCACGTCCCAGAGCCAGGACATATCAATACCGTCGGCCACGTGGCCGTTAGTGGCGATGACCAAGCCATCGGCGTCACGGTCCACCATGGACAGCGCCTCCTGCCAGCCGGCCGGATTCTTAGCCAAGAGCAGGCGGATTTCGCGTTTGCCCAGCGTGATGGTGGAGTAGCGTCCGGCTACGTCGTTGACGCTTTCGGCAGCGGCGATAGCCTTGTGGCGGTCCACGCCGAAGGCCTCCACGGCAGCGGCGACGGCCTGGGCGGCGTTACCGCGGTTGGCCCGTCCCGGTAGAGCAAGCTTGAGCTTGTCGACGCCCCCCGGGCTCACAATGCCCTCCTCCGTCACCGCCCAGGTGGGGGTGGGGCGGCGGAACTCGCGGCCGTCGGCAAGCGGCTTGACCGCGCGCCAGTCCTCACCGTCACGTACGATGTGGCCGCCGGTGCGCGGACAGGTGACGGATTCGCCCATCCAGCCGGCACCCGCGGACACCCAAATGACATTCTTTGCGTCATATGCCACGGAGGTCATGAGGACGTCATCACAGTTGGCGATGACGAGCATGTCCGGGTGGGCCTCGACGGCGCCGCGCAGGGCGCGCTCAATCTTGTTGATCTCACCGACGCGATCCAGCTGATCGCGGGAGAGATTCAGCAGCACGAGCGCGGTGGGGTTGATGTTGTCCGCCACGTGGGGAACGTGAAGCTCGTCCACCTCAAGGACCAGATGGCTCGCATCCTTGCCTGCGAGGAGCGCGGAGATGATTCCCGCATCCATGTTGTCGCCGCCATCATTGGTGGCCACGGTGTGCTCGGCGCGTACCGCTGCGGCGAGCATCCGCGTGGTCGTGGACTTGCCGTTGGTTCCAGTGACCAAGACGGCTGGGCGCTGCTTGGCCAGGTTCTGCATGATAGTGGGATCAATGGCATTAGCGATGAGCCCGCCAATCATGCCGCCCGCGCCGCGGCCCGTGGCGCGCGAGGCGGTGGTGGCCAACGCCGCGGCGGTGGTTGCAACCGTGGTGCGCGCGGAAGAAAACGCGCTTCGGAAGTTAAAATTCATGCTCCCCAGAGTAGTCGGGGGATGCTAGCTATCGGTGTTGTGGGAGCGGTTGTGTCCCGAGTTTTGCTGGTTCTGCTGGTTACCGTTATTGCGACGGCCGCGTCCACCGCGGCGGCGACGCCGACGCCCTTTGTTGCCGCCCTTATTCCGGTTGTTCGAGTTGGAGTCCGACTGAGCAGGCTTGTCGCTTGCGGATCCGTCGGCCGGGGAGCTCTGGTGCTTCTTCTGCCCTTGTCCCTGTTTAGGGGAGTGCTGGGCGTTGGAGGACTTGCGGCGCGAGCGGCGGCGGTTCTTGTTTGTGGAACGATTGCGGTTGGGCTGCCCACTGCTGTGGCGCTTACCCGAATTGCTCGTTGCGCTGGAGGCGGATTGCTCTTCAGGTTCGGTCGGTTCCTCGATGCGCTCAAGGGCTGCGAGGAAGGCAACATCGGACATCAGCGGAATGTCTTTGCGGTGAGCGTGCATGGGCTTGCCCACGAGGTTGGTGGTGATGTTGCAGACCACGAGGGACGTCTCGCGGGAGAGCTTCTCCGAGTAGTTCAATTCCTCACGGGCCAGGGCGGCGATGATGGTGTCGGGGTCCTCGGTGATCTCCGGGGCAACGACGATTTCCATGCCGCGGATGAGTTCCTTGCCGGGCACATAGGGGCCGGGGTTGTGGTGCTGGCGGGGAGCTTCGGCAGCGTCGACGCGGACGTGGGAGCGCTGTAGCCCAAAGCGATCAGCTCGCAGCTCATCCGGTGCCGCGCTGCTGAGCGGGCCCGCGGCTTGCGCACGGTAGAGGTCCACGAGCAGACGGGTTGCCTCGCGGGAGGTGTCCTTTTCCGGTCGTTGCGCACGGGCGACGCTGGCGGTGGGGTCGGGCGCGGGAAGACCGGTATCCCGCGCGACGGCCGCTAGGCGGATATCGGTGCCCCACACGCTTTGGCGGCGAGCGGTGGCAAGCGTATCCACGATGGTTATTGGGGTGGGAACGTGTCCCACCTTGAAGCGACGGCGCCGGCCTTTACCGCGGTTGCGGTTGCGCGCGCGGTTTTGACGGGCGGCGGCAGTCATCGCGCGGCGTGCCTCGGCGACGATGAAACCCCAGGTGTACGGGGCGTCGTGGACGATGAGCGTGCGGCCATCGATGAGCCGATCCAGCGGCTTGAGCAACATGGAAAAGGACTGACCCGCCTGGATTTCCTCAGCGCTCAAGCCGTGAAGATGCCGGGGGCCAGGGTCTTCACCGGGGTTGAGGACGGCGTGGAACTCTTGGCCGGTTTCACCCGCGGCGTTGAGTGTGAGCGCATCCACGGTAAGCAACCGACCTGTGGAGGGGTGAATGCCAGTGGTCTGGATGGTCAGCGCAACAAAGGGGAAGGCAGCGAGGGCGGCTTCGCGGGCTGACGCCCTATCTTCTTTGCTGTTCTGCTTGTTCTCAGCTGAGTGAGGGCGCGGTCCTGGTTTCGGAGCGCTGGATTGTGGCGACGCCACGGCCGGCGTCTCTGCTGCGCTGAGCTGCGCTGCAGGTTCGGTGGGGCCGGGTGTCGTAGTCATTGTTCACAGTTTAGTACCCAACCGCGAGGAAGCTGGAAAGGGCACACGTGAAGCTGCCGTATCCCCCGAATCGGCAGCGAGGCAGGGCGTGGCGCGGATTAGTCGACGTCGATGATGATGACCCAGCCGTCGTGGTCTGGCGTGGGCTCGGGGGTCGGTTCGGGATCACGGCTCGGCTCAGGAGTGCGGTCCGGTGTGGGCTCAGAAGTCTGTTCTGGCTTCGGTGTGGTGCTGGGCTTGGGCGAGGTGCTTGGTTTAGACGTGGTGCTCGGCTTGGACTGCTGAGTCTTTGTCGTGGTTGGCGTAGCAGTCGTGGAGGCAGCGGGCTTGGAGGTCGTCGGAGCAGGAGTAGTCGACTCCGCTGGCGTAGTCGTGGGCGGAGTGCTAACAGGTGTGGAGGTGCGGGACGTTGGCGTCGTCGTAGCGGTCGTCTTCGACGGCGAAGTTGATGAGGTCGGTGTCGTCGAAGAAGTGGGGGTCGCTGAAGGCGAGGACGTCGGCACGCTCCGCGTGGAGCTTGGTTCGCTCGTGGCTGTGGTGGAGGAGGAGTCCTCCTCGTGGCGAAGTCGTGACGTGTGCGGCGCAGATGCCTCTGTTGCTTCGCTTTCCCTCGGTGCTGGCGGTGCGACTTCAGCGCGGTGCGTGTTATGCAGGGAAGGGTGTGCTTCCTCAGGCGTGAAGAGCTCTGCACGTTGCGTGGGCTCGGCCAGCTTTATCGGCTCCGTCGGCTCAGACAGTTCCGTTGGCTCCGCCGGAGTCGAGGAAGTGGTTCGGTCGAGGGCGCGTGGTGCTACCGAGTGCCCCTGATTATCGGGGCGGTGGGCGCCTGCAGCCGTGTCCTCGGTTGCGTCAGCTTCGCTGGAAAGCGCGGCGTCAGCTTCTGTATTTTTGGCTGGGCTGGGGGCGAAAAGCGCTGTGGTGTGCTCTTTCACAGCCGAGTCTGCTACCTGCCCGGGGGCGGAGTGAAGTGCGTGCACAGAGGATACGAAGCTAGCGGTTCCGCCGATGATGACGGCAACGCTTGCCGCGCACACCAGCTTGACACCAGTACTAGCAGCGGCGATCTTTGAGCCAACTGTTGCGGCGGTCCCGAAGGATTTCAAGGAGAGGACTTGTGCGCCCTGTGTGGCAGCGGAACTTGCGGTGTGTGCTGTGCCTGTTGCCTGGAATCCACCCACCGGCGCGACTGCTGCATGAGCCCTATCGGTGTTTGTGGCCGTCGCGGCAACCGCGCCAGCGGCGGCAGCGATGACGCCGGCGGCCCCCACGGCGACGTGAGCGTCTGGTGTTCCTTCGTCGGAGTAGACGGTGAGGGCTGGGGACTTGTCATCCGGCGTGAAGTAGGCGCGCGCAATGGCAATGAGACCCTCGTGCTTGAATCCAGCGATGGTATCGCTCAGCCACGTGGCCTGATCGCGCGGAACGGTGGCGATGAGCTTGTCATCGAGATGAATCTCAATGGCGCGGCGGAAGAAGCGCCGGCTGTTGGTTAAGCGCACGAGTAGATGCGCAGGGTGCTTCGGCAGGGAACGGGTGCGGGCCGAAAAGTCAGTGATGCGAAGGGCACGGTCGCCGTCGAGCATGCCCCATCGCTGAGCCGGGGGAACATTGATCGGGACGCACAGGCCTGGCTCCGGGAGGAGAACCTCGAATGCCGGAACGGTTTCCTCCACCGCGTCCTCGCGGAGCGAAATCTCTGCGGTGGCCTGTGGGGTCAAACCCGCGCTAATGATCCAATCCAATTCCGTGTAATCGGCGGATTGGGAAGCGGGGATGACGCCAACGATGTCATCTTCATACCGGACGCGGAAGCCGGAGCTTGAGTGCCCACACAGGGTGACGTTGAGGTGATTGTTATCCGCCAGGGAGAGCAGCTGCAGGAACATCTCCGGGTTAACGGCGTCAACCGTGAGGCGGCGAGGTTCACCAAACCCAGAGTGGGGGACCACGTAGTTAGTGACCGTCATAGTGTTCGCCTTCGCCTGCAGAACTGCAACAAATGCGCGCAGTTGCAAAACTGAGCGCAGTAGGGAATGCCGAAGTTCGGACTGAAATTCTTATTGGGTGCACAAGGTGTTCAATGCCTTTGTGCAATTGTGTCGCGTATTTATTCTATAGCTCTCCGTGCTGGCCTACAACAATGTGTAGCCAGCGCGATGTTACGGTCAGTAGCTTTAGCGAGGGGAGTGCGCGTGCGAGAGACTGCGCAAGGAGGAGGCGCGCGGAACAGCTCGCCTTCTCCTTGTGTCGCCCTGTGCCGCGGCGGAGGATTAGTCCGCGCGATTGACCGCTGAAGTAATGGCGTTGATGGACGCACGGGTGGTGGATCCAGCGATGCCGGCACCCCACACTTGTGCGCCATTGACTTCGGCGGCGATGTAGCAGGCGGCTTCGGCATCGTCGCCGGCCGTACGGGACTGCTGGGAGTAGTCGATGACCTCGAAGTCGATTCCGACGTCTTCCAGCGCGTTGGCGTATGCGGCGATGGGGCCGTTGCCCATGCCGGAGATAATGCGCTTCTCGCCGTTAAAGACGATGGTTGCGGTGACCTTGGCGTCTTCGTCCTCCGTGGTTGAGTTATCAACCTGGAAGGTGACGAGCTCCAGCGGGGAGGTGCGCTCTAAGAACTCGTTGGCAAAGATATCCCACATGTTCTTGGAGTTGACTTCGCCACCTTCGGCGTCGGTCACCGCCTGCACGACGGAGGAGAATTCCGCTTGCATGGCGCGCGGCATATTGATGCCATGATCGGTCTTCATGATGTAGGCTACGCCGCCTTTGCCGGACTGCGAGTTGACGCGGATGACCGCCTGGTAATCGCGGCCGACGTCCTTCGGATCGATGGGCAGGTAGGGAACTTCCCAGGTAGTATCCTGCAGCTCTTCCCACGACACCTCAGTGTTGTTCGCGCCTGGGCGCACCTCCTGCGCTAGGGCGTCCAGGCCCTTGTTGATGGCGTCCTGGTGTGAACCGGAGAAGGCGGTAAATACCAGCTCGCCGCCGTAGGGGTGGCGCTCCGGCACGCGCAGCTGGTTGCAATACTCCACCGTCTCGCGGATCTTAGGCAGATCGGAGAAGTCGATCTGCGGGTCCACGCCCTGGGTCAGCATGTTCAGGCCCAGGGTAATGATGTCCACGTTGCCGGTGCGCTCACCGTTGCCAAACAGGCAGCCTTCGATACGGTCCGCACCGGCCATGTAACCCAGCTCGGCGGCGGCGATTCCCTCGCCGCGGTCATTGTGCGGGTGCAGGGACATGATGATGGAGTCCCGCTTCGCAAAATTGCGGTGCATCCACTCGATCTGGTCGGCATAGACGTTGGGGCTGATCATCTCCACCGTGGAGGGCAGGTTGATGATCATGGGGTTCTCCGGAGTTGCCTCCATGATGTCAACAACGGCATCGCAGACCTCGACGGCGAAGTCCAGTTCGGTGCCCGTGAAGGATTCCGGCGAGTATTCCCAGCGCCAGTTGGTATCGGGGTAATCCTTGGCAATGCCCTTGATGAGCTCCGCGGCGTCCGTGGCCAGCTTCTTAATGGCCGGGCGGTCCTTGCGGAAGACCACGCGGCGCTGCAGCTTCGAGGTGGAATTGTAGAAGTGAACGATGACGTTCTTGGCGCCCTGGCAAGCCTCAAAAGTACGGCGGATCAGGTGCTCACGGGCCTGGACCAGGACTTGGATGGTGACGTCATCCGGGATCTTATTGCCCTCGATGATTTCGCGAACAAAGTTGAAATCCGTCTGGGAGGCGGACGGGAAGCCTACCTCAATCTCCTTGTAGCCCATCTTGACCAGCAGATCGAACATGCGGTGCTTGCGCTCAGGGCTCATTGGATCGATGAGAGCCTGGTTGCCGTCGCGCAGGTCCACGGCGCACCACTGTGGCGCCACGGTGATTTTCTTGTCTGGCCACGTGCGGTCAGGCAGCGAGACCGGTTCTACCTCTTCGGCGAAGCTCTGGTAGCGGTTTACTGGCATCGAGGAACCGCGCTGCTTGTTCCACGCGGGCTGGTTTTCGTTGCGCGGGCCAGCCGGGGTGGTGATTTCGCGGGGAGCGGAGATGAAAGAATCGTTGGGGGACATGGTGGTTGTTCTCTTCCTTGTCTGGGGCCTATGGGTCTGGGGCCAAAGGCGTTTTACTGTGCTGCGCTATTTATGGTGCGCAGCTTCGGCGTGAATCGTGGGGGACGGCCAGCTGCGGTGTGTTGGCATCACCGCGCTCCGCGGCGGGGCGCTGGCCGTGAAGCTAGAAACCTAAAACCCGCCGCGGCTACTAAGGAGGAGAGTGTGCCGCAAAGTCATGTGAGCCACACTACAGCCCTTCTCATTCTATGGCAACCGATTTCACATATTGGGATGTGTGATGTGGGTGGCTAGGATGATGTGGCGTGCATGAAGAAAACTCGACGAAGACTACTCAGGATCCGGGGGAAGAGCCCACGGCGGATAGCGGGCGCGCGGCAGATGCCTCCCCTGCTGGCACGCACAGGGCGCTGTCACTGGTGTCGCTCGCCACGTTGGTCGCGGTTGTTGGAACCGCGGTGCGCATTGCCGTTCTGAACGTCATCGCCGCCGTCAATGACCAGGAGCTGTGGGATCAGCTCACGTCTTGGGATTCCAAGTACTACCTGGAAATTGCTCGGGTGGGATATTTTGACGCGGATATCCACACTGATGGCCCTGTCTATGAGACGACAATGGCCTTCTTCCCGGGCTTTCCCATGCTGTTGCGGGTCCTGGGATGGACCGGGATCAGCCTCGAGGTAGCCGCGCTCATCGTTAACACCCTCCTCACCGTGGCCATGGCCGCCGGCGTTATGGTCTTGGCGCAGCGCTTGGGGGCGGGGCGCCGTGGGCAATGCGCCGCTGCCATCGTGGTGAGCAGCGCTCCGATGTCCATCGTGTTCTCGATGCCTTATACCGAAGCCCTCTTCGGGGCCCTCCTGGTGTGGGGGCTCGTCGCGCTGGATGATCGCGCCTGGTGGCGCGCGGCGGCGTTCGGTTTTGCCTTATCGTTTGTGCGGCTGACCTCCGTGGACTTCCTTGCTGTCTTTGCCTTGTGGGTGCTCATCTATGGGCGGCGTTCGTGGCAGGCCTGGCTCAGCCTCATCGTGGCGGCACTTCCGCTGCCAGCGTATTTATTGTGGGCGCAGCGCTACCTCGCAGAAGCCGGCGGCTACTTTGGCATCCAGACCGAGCACTGGCATTCCACCTTCGACTGGGGTGCTGCCACCGTACGGTTCGTGTGGGAAGTTCTGACGGAGAAGAACGATGTGGGCTACCTGCTTAGCGTCCTGGTGATCCTGGGCGTCCCCGTGCTGCTGGTGGCGGCGTGGGGAAGGCTGAATCCGGTGGCGTGGTGGTTTAGCGCCGCGCTGTGTGCGAATGTGCTGCTTTCCGACGGCATCATGCACTCGCGTCCCCGCCTCCTCCTGCCCGCGATTATCTTGGCGCTTCCCTGGGCCGTGCGCGCGTCTGAGGCGCTGCGACCCCGCGAGCTCTGGCTTGCATGTAGCGCCTGGGTCCTGTGGTCGGCGTGGTTCTCCGCTTATATGCTGGTGGTCTTTGAGTGGGCCATCTAGCGCGGAAGCTAGTCCTAGCGCGGGCTTTGCTCCGCGCGCTGAGCGCTTCCCGGGTTGACCGGCACTCGGGATAGGACGATTGTGGCAACGATCATGATGATGAGCGAAACCCCCATCACGCACCAACCCGCAACGCTATTGACCTGGAATTTTTCGCCCAAGACCCAGTAGCCCAAACCGAAGGCCACGATGGGCTCCATGATGGTCATCGCAGGCAAAGAGTGCGCAAGCGCGCCAGCGTGGAAGGAATATTGCTGGATCACCGTTCCGGCAGCCGCCAGCCCAATGAGCACGTACAGCTCCCAGCTGGCCAGCAGGGCTGCGATGCCCTCGTGGGAGAGGACGTCCACCACTGCCTTGGCTACGAGCGCCACGTAGCCGTACAGGATGCCGCACGCGCTCCCGAGCGCTAGAGCGGATTCCTCCGGCCGGTTATAGGCCGCCACGAAGAGCGCGGTGAGGGCAAGCGCGCCGAGGGCGAAGGCGGGCCACCATTGGGACCAGGTGGGCGTCGTCAAGCCTGCGGTGGGGCGCCCATAGACCACCATGATGCTCACCGCGATGGTCAGCGTGAGGCACCAGAACACCTCCCGCGCCGGCATCGGCCGCCGGGAATACCAGGCGGCGAGCGGCAGCGTGAACATGAGGGACAGGATGAGGATTGGCTGCACGATGAGCAGCGTGCCGAAGTGGAGCGCGACGAGCTGTAGCGCGTAGGCGATAACGGCGGCGCCGGTCCCCACCCACCACAAGGGAGTCCGAATAGCGGTGCGCATGACACTCCTGGAGCTGGCGTCCAACACGATGCGGTGGCGTATGACTGTGCCCCAGGCCACGACTAGCGCGGAGGCCAGTGCAAAAGTAATGGCAACCAGGTTTGAAAGCATCGTTTTTACCTTACCTGGAATTAATATCCAGCACGTGTTTCGATGGGAACCAAAGGGCGGTAGTCTAAAGGAGTTGACTGCCGGTCTATAGGTATTGGGCGGTGAACAGGTAATGGCCCTCACAAACAGGAAAGGTGGGACCGTCAGTGGCCCTAGTCGTACAGAAATACGGGGGATCCTCCCTCGAAAGCGCAGAGCGCATTCGCGCGGTGGCGGAGCGCATTGTGGCGACGAAGAAGCAGGGCAACGACGTCGTTGTTGTGTGCTCCGCCATGGGAGATACCACCGATAACCTGCTTGATCTTGCAGCGCAGGTCAACCCCGTCCCGCCGCAGCGTGAGATGGACATGCTGTTGACCGCCGGCGAGCGCATCTCCAACGCACTCGTTGCCATGGCCGTGGAGTCCCTTGGTGCCAAGGCGCAGTCCTTCACCGGTTCCCAGGCCGGCGTGCTCACCACCGAGCGCCACGGAAACGCCCGCATCGTCGACGTCACCCCGGGCCGTCTAACCGAAGCCTTGGAGGAAGGCCGGATCTGCATCGTTGCGGGTTTCCAGGGCGTGAACAAGGAATCGCGTGATGTGACCACCCTCGGCCGCGGCGGCTCGGACACCACCGCGGTGGCGCTGGCGGCAGCACTCAAGGCCGATGTATGTGAGATTTACTCCGATGTCGACGGCGTTTATACCGCCGACCCGCGCATCGTCCACAACGCCCAGAAACTCGACCAGCTGTCCTTCGAGGAGATGCTGGAGATGGCAGCTGTGGGCTCCAAGATTCTGGTCCTGCGCAGCGTCGAGTACGCCCGCGCGTTCAACGTTCCCCTTCGAGTCCGCTCATCTTATTCAAACGACCCCGGCACGCTCATCGCCGGTTCAATGGAGGATATCCCCGTGGAAGAAGCAGTACTTACTGGTATCGCAACCGACCGTTCCGAGGCTAAGGTTACCGTCCTGGGCATACCGGACCGCCCAGGTGAGGCGGCCAAGTTGTTCCGCGCCATCGCGGATGCCGAGATCAACATCGACATGGTCCTGCAAAACGTCTCCTCGCTGGATTCCGGTACCACCGACATCACCTTCACCTGCCCGCGCTCGGACGGCCCAAAGGCCATGGAGATCCTGGCCAAGCTCAAGGAAGAGGGGCACTGGACCAACGTGCTTTACGACGACCAGGTGGGCAAGGTCTCCCTCGTCGGTGCCGGCATGAAGTCCCACCCGGGCGTTACCGCAGATTTCACGGAGGCATTGCGTGACGCCGGGGTCAACATGGAGCTCATTTCAACCTCCGAAATCCGAATTTCCGTGCTTACCCGCGAGGCCGATCTGGAGAAGGCCGCCGTGGCCCTGCACGATAAGTTCCAGCTGGGTGGCGAGGAAGAGGCCACCGTTTATGCTGGTACCGGACGCTAAAAATTAAGGAGTAAAGGTCATGACCACTGTTGCAGTTGTAGGCGCTACCGGGCAGGTTGGCCGCGTGATGCGCACCCTCTTGGAGGAGCGCAACTTCCCGGCCGATACGGTCCGCTTCTTTGCCTCCGCACGCTCCGCCGGCCAGGAGCTCACCTTCCGCGAGGACAAGGTCGTCGTGGAAGATTTGGCAGAGCAGACTGTGGAGAGCCTTGCAGGAATCGACATCGCCGTGTTCTCCGCCGGTGGTTCGACGTCCAAGCAGTACGCACCGCTCTTCGCCGAGGCCGGCGCCACCGTGGTGGATAACTCTTCTGCGTGGCGCCGGGATCCGGACGTGCCGCTCATCGTGTCAGAGGTGAACCCGCAGGATAAGGACAACGTCACCAAGGGCATCATCGCCAACCCGAACTGCACAACCATGGCGATCATGCCGGTGACGAAGGCGCTTCACGACGCCGCCGGTCTCACCACCATGCGCGTCGCCTCCTACCAGGCCGTGTCCGGTTCCGGATTGGCCGGCGTGGAAACCTTGGTCAAGCAGGTGGCCTCAATCGGTGACCGCAACGTTGAGCTCGTCCACGACGGCTCTGCGCTTGAGGTCTCCGAGGAGGATTTGGGCCCCTATGTCGCTCCGATTGCGTATAACGCGCTGCCGTTGGCGGGCAACCTCGTGGATGACGGAACCGAAGAGACCGACGAGGAACAGAAGCTGCGCAACGAGTCCCGCAAGATTCTGGGCATCCCAGAGCTGAAGGTGTCCGGCACGTGCGTGCGCATCCCGGTGTTTACTGGCCACACCATGGTCGTACACGCGGAGTTTGAGAGGCCGATTACCCCGGAGCAGGCCCGCGAGGTGCTCTCGGCCGCGCCGGGTGTCAAGGTCGTCGATGTGCCGACGCCCCTGGCGGCAGCCGGCATCGACCTTTCCTTGGTCGGGCGCATCCGCCAGGACCAGACGGTCGAGGACAACAAGGGCCTCGTCTTCGTCGTGTCCGGCGATAATCTGCGCAAGGGCGCAGCGCTCAACGCTATTCAGATTGCGGAGTTGCTGGTCTAGCGTGTGGCGCACGACAGCGCCGCACTGTTCTCCTCAATAAAAGAAGTCCGCCGCCAGAGTGAATTCTGGGGCGGACTTCTTTTATTCGCTTTTATGTATAGCGGGACGCGCGGCCCGCTATACATGCGGGAAACGCTAGTCCTTCGGGACCTCGGGCTTGGTGTGCTCCACGAAGGTCACGGAGGGGTCTGGATCCTCGCGGTCGTATTCAATCTCATCGTCGGCTTCGAGTTCCTCGTGGATTTCCTCGGCGACGACTTCGACGAACTCCTCCGTTTCCATGTTGGAGGCAGCGGCAAGCTTACGCAGCTCGCGCTCGTTCTTCTTGGTGAAGTGCTCGCGCGGGTCGAGGCGGCGCTTGACCAAGGTGCGGGCGCGCACGCGGCGGTCAGACTCGGAGGTGATCTTGTCACGCTGGGTAATCCAGCTGATGACCATGACTGCAATCATGAGCAGGCCAATCCACCCCAGGATCGGGTAAACGCTGGATACTAGTTGCTTGAAGCCGACGAAGGAAAGGATAAAGCCCACGACACAGGCGCCCGCGTAGACGGGGTAGAAGAGCTTCGGCTTCTTGCGGGTTAGGCGTTTGCCCATGGCATAGAACATGCCGATGGCGGTGTTAAAGACCATGCCGTAGATGATGAAGGTCATGAAGTAACCCAGGATCGGGTTCACGTTGTTGATCAACGTGAGCACCGGAAGATCCTGATGGCATACGTCCGGCGCCACCATGTAGAGGGAGACCACGAGCAGGGCGAGCAGGAGCAGGTAGAAGAAGCCGCCGATGAGGCCACCGACACCGACGGCGCGGTTATCCAGGATGTTGCCGCCGATGACGATGGACATCGACACCGCGCACATGACATTCAAGCCGGTGTAGTTCAACGCGGCCAGCCACCAGTTGCTCAGAGGGCTTTCGACGTTGTTGACCGCGAAGTCATTGGCACTGGACCAGTCAACATCGGTCACGATGATGGTGTAGCCGGTGGCCAGGACGACGAAGATAATGATGAAGGGTGTAATCGCACCGATAACGGAGCTCACCTTGTCCACGTCGAGGAGGCCCACCAGGAGCACCAGAACGAGCATAATGGCGCCGCCTACCCAGACGGGGATGCTCTCGAACTGCTGGTTGAGGGTGGAACCGCCACCGGCGAACATGACGAAGCCGATGGAGAACAACGTGGCTAGGGTGCCCCAGTCCAGCACTCGGGAGACGATGGGGCCACTAATCTTGTCGTAGACGGCCGTGTGCTCGTCCGCTTGGAAGTAGGAGCCGAGCTGCAAAATGGCTACACCAGTAATGATCATGAGGGCGGAGGCGAGGAGTACACCCCACAGTCCCATGTTTCCGAAAGCCACGAAGTACTGGAGTGCTTCCTGGCCGGAGGCAAAGCCGGCGCCGACGACGACACCAATGAAGGCCATGGAAATGGCCACTGCGCGTTTCCACATAAGGTAAAGAGGTCTCTCAATCTCACACGCGCCGGGGAATGTCATCACAACCCAAGGTGTGGTGCGGGCAATCGGGAAAGCCTCGCGGGCCCGGTTCGACTATCGATTTATCACGTGTGCCTCGAAAAAGATTAGGTGTGGTCGATAGGTATTTTCCAGCTGACACTACGATTTCTCGCTGAGCTGGCACCGGACGGGCCGCCAGGACCTGTCAGTTGCCGCACGTCTGCGCAGGTGCTGTGACTCTCGACGCCCATTTATAACGGCTCGATAACGATTATCCGCGCTGGTCGATGAGGTCCTTGCGGGCGCGGGCGACGCGGGAGCGAATTGTGCCCACGCGAACCCCGGCGATCTTCGCAGCCTCCTCGTAGGTGTAGCCCAAGACTTGGGTCAGGATGAGGGCTTCGCGGCGGTCTTCTGGGAGGGCGTCGATAAGCGCGCGGGCGTCGATCCACTCGCTCCACGTGCCCGAGCTCTCCGGGGTCGCGGCAAGGGCGGCGGCGTCCTCATACTCGGTGGCGGACTTGCGCGGGCGGGCCATGTCGTGGCGAATATTGTCCACCCACACGCGGCGGGCGAGGGAGAGCAGCCACGTGCGTGCTGAAGAACGGGCGGCGAATCGGGGGAGTGCGCCGATGACACGCAGGTAGGTCTCTTGGGTGAGGTCGTCCGCGATATCTGGGCCACCGAGGTGGGCGAGCAGGCGCCAGACATCATCTTGGGTGGACTTGATGAACTCCGTGAGGGCTGCGCGGTCGCCGCGGCCCGCCTTGAGGGCGAGATCGGTGACGCGCGCATCGTCGCGCTCGGAGTGTCGTTTCACCTCCCATAATTTACCAGTCGGGGGCGTGGGCCTCGGGAACCGCTGGGGCTCCTCTGTGGGCGTCTACGTTTGGGAAAAATTCTGTTGCGTAGGTCATTTTTAATGGGTAGGCTATGAAAGGTCCGAGATTGATAACGAATCACAAATTATCAACAACTGTAGGAGGCATTAACCCCATGACTAACGCTTCAAACGAGTTCGTTGCAGACAAGGTTCTGGATAAGGGCCAGCGCGCCCCGGGCGGCGAGAACACCACCCGCCCTTCCGGTCAGCCCATTGCAACGGAAAACACCAGCATCACCGCTGGTGAAAACGGCCCGGTCGTGCTCAATGACATCCACCTTATTGAGAAGCTCGCACACTTCAACCGCGAGCGCGTGCCGGAGCGCACCCCGCACGCTAAGGGCCACGGTGCCTTCGGCGAGCTGCACGTTACCGAGGACGTATCCGCTTATACCAAGGCCAAGCTCTTCCAGAAGGGCACCGTGACTCCGATGATGGGCCGCTTCTCCACCGTCGCCGGCGAGCAGGGTTCCCCGGATACCTGGCGTGACGTCCACGGCTTCGCGCTGCGTTTCTACACTGAGGAAGGCAACTACGACATCGTGGGCAACAACACCCCGGTGTTCTTCCTGCGTGACGGTATTAAGTTCCCGGACTTTATCCACTCCCAGAAGCGTCTGGGAGCCAATGGTTTGCGCGATGCTGACATGCAGTGGGATTTCTGGACCCGTAACCCGGAGACCACCCACCAGGTCACCTACCTCATGGGTGACCGCGGTACCCCGAAGACCACCCGCCACCAGAACGGCTACGGCTCCCACACCTTCCAGTGGGTCAACGAGTCCGGTGACGCCTTCTGGGTGAAGTACCACTTCAAGACCCGCCAGGGCGTGGAGAACTTCACCGACGCCGAGGCGACTGAGATGGCCGGCAAGAACGCTGACTACCACCGCGAGGACCTCTACAACGCCATCGAGGAAGGCAACTTCCCGGTCTGGGACGTCAAGGTCCAGATCATGCCGGTGGCAGAGGCCGAGGAATACCGCTTCAACCCGTTCGACCTCACCAAGACCTGGTCCAAGAAGGACTACCCGCTGGTGGATGTCGGATACTTCGTGCTCAACCGCAACCCGCGTAACTTCTTCGCGCAGATTGAGCAGGTTGCCCTGGATCCGTCCAACATCGTCCCGGGCATTGGCCTGTCCCCGGACAAGATGCTGCAGGCACGCGTCTTCGCATACGCCGACCAGCAGCGCTACCGCATCGGACCGAACTACAAGCAGCTGCCGGTGAACCAGCCGCTCAACCAGGTCAACACCTACGAGCACGAGGGCTCGATGCAGTACTTGTTCAACGCCCCGGAGGATCCGGTCTACTCGCCGAACCGCCACGCCAAGGGCGGCGGCTACATGGACGGCGATGAGAACCTGCGCTTCAAGGAGCAGGAGACCACCACCGCTCCGGACCTTTACGTGAACCCGGATCCGGCCGGCATCGACTTGGTTCGTGCGCCCTACGTCCGCCACGCCGAGGACAATGACACCGTTCAGGCCACCGACCTGTACGAGAACGTCTACGACGACGGCGCCAAGGAGCGCCTCGCAGACAACATCACCAACGCTATGGCTGGCGTGTCCCCGGAGACCGAGGAACGCGTCTACGCCTACTGGGATGCTGTCTCCCCGCAGCTGGGCAAGCGCGTACGCGAGCTCTTCGCGGAGAAGAAGTAATCCTTTAGCGCGAGTGCGCTAACACAGGCCCCGCTAGTGACCGAAGAACACGGTACTGGCGGGGCTTTTCCGCGCGCCTGACCGCTTTTTCCCAGCGTGAACGATAGTTTCTTTTACATGACCTCACGCCTAGCCAGTCCTGCTGACGCCAACCGGAAGGTTGGCACCCGCGCTCTTATTCTCACCCTCGTGCTCATCGTGCCGCTCATTGTCGGTGCGGTCGTCGCCGCCGTGTCCAAGTGGCAACCAGCCGAAACCTGGTCGCAGGAACAGGCCGGGGCTCCCAGCGATGGCACCATCGATCCGGCTGAGCTTTACGACGTCTCCCGTGCCCTCTCGGAAGCCAATGCCCAAGCCGGCTTTTTGGCTAATGGCGCGCAGCAGCTTGCCGACGGCACAGGGGAGCTGCAGGATGGCGCCGGTGAGCTCGGCGGTGGAGTAGACAAGCTGGCCGGCGGCTCGCAAGAGCTTTATGACGGGCTCGTGCAGCTGCAGTCCGGCACCGCCCAGCTGGGCAACGGTGCTACCGAGCTGGCCGACGGCGTCGGCGGAGCCGTCGACCAAGTCATCGGTCTAGGGGTGGTTCGCGGACAGCTCTTGCAGGCAATCGATGGCACCTTAAAGGACCTAGAAGGAAACAACTCGGCGGAGGCGAAGAACATCCGCTCGCAGCTTGGTGATCTGCGCGGCCAGGTGGAGAACTTCCAATTCGACCAATCCGTTCAGGATCAATTGACGCAACTTAAGGATGGCTCGCGCGACCTTTCTAATCAGCTGGCCGTCAGTGGTTATGCCTATCACGATGGCGTCTACCAAGCCACCGAGGGCGCGAAGCAACTCAATGCCGGTATCGGTGAGCTCAACGCGAAGGTCGATGAGGCCTTGAAGGGTGTGGACAAGCTTGTTGCCGGTGCGGAGAAAGTCGATGGCATGGCCAAGCAGAACCGGACCAAGGTGCAGGGCGCGCAGCGTGCGATGCCGACCGTCGCCGGGCCCGCCGAGGGCGGCAGCGAGCCCGCCCAGCTGCTGAGCCCCATTGTCGCTATGTTGCTAGCAGCCATCGCTGCTCTTGGCGGCGGTGTTATCGGCGCGCTGTTGACGCGCGTGGAGCGCCGCATCCTCACGCTTCTCGGCGGGGCGGTGCTGATTGGTGTCGTCGTGGGCTTGCTCGTGGCCCTCCTGGCTACTGGCGTGACCGCAGCCGCGGTGGCCTGGGCGGGGCTCGCGGCGGCGGGGGCCGGGGTGGCGTCGGCAAGCATTGTGTTCGCGCTTGCGCGCGGCCTTGGCGCTGGCGGCTGGGTCCTGGGCAGCGTGCTCGCCGTGGCGCAGGTTGGCATCGTGGGCTGGGCGTGGAAGGCGGCGTCGACCGGCACCGATCTCAACGCCGCGATGAGTGCGCTCGTGCATCTCTTCCCCATGCAGTGGGCCACCTCCGCCATCACCGTGGCAGGTAATGGTGGGCAGTCCCCACAGTTGTGGACTGCTCTGGCCATTTTGGGGGTAATCACCATTGCGGCCTTCGTGCTCGTGGGGGCACCTGCAGGGCGGGCCGAAAAGGAAAAAGCCTAGCTCACGGCCCTGCGTCCGACACATCGCAGAAGTGCCACGATATGTTACTCGGTTTTCCAGATTTTGCTACCGCTGTGAATGGAAAGAGTGCTAGAGTGAAAGTCGCTCACAAAGCCTACTTAGGGGGTAGGCAAACGGTTTCTCCAATCCGTTGTGAGTGATAGGGAATAGGGGCGACGCGGCTGCTGTAGGGGCACCGCGTCGTTTCCAATTGTGGGGGTAAAGTTGGCGGTACCGACTGCCCAGGGATTGGAGAATCACCGTGACTGACTCTCGCGATATCAAACCTTTTGCCGCCAGCCGCGGCCCCAAAATAACATCGGTCGACGCCATCGTCGGTGCGGCCATGGTGGGCGGTCTGTTGCTTGGGGGAATCGGCGCGGGTGCGAGCTTGGCGGCCTTCGATGAGCCCGAGCGTTCCGACTATGTCATCCAGCCCGCACAGCGTGAGGTGCAGGCTGACATCATGGACCCGGACGATGTGCTCACTCCGGAGGAAGAAGAGCGCATGCTTAGCGATGTCTCCCGGATCGCCGCCCCCGACGTGGTCCAGGGGCTGCACTACATGGTCTTTGCCAAGAACAAAGAAAACGTTAACGACTCCGTGGAGGAGTACCTGCGCGATAATCACCCGGAGCTCATCGGCAAGGATAAGTTTGCTGATGGCCAGGTCTTCGTCGGCGTGGGACTCGACCCGCGCCAGGCCTTCGTCTTTGCGGGTGAGGACGTGTCCGGGCCGATGAAGCTGCGCAAAGGTGACAGCCATTTGGAGCAGTCCATCGAAGCCATTAAGCCGGGCGTGCGGGATGACAACATTCCTGCTGGGCTTTTTGCTGGCGCGGCGGCAGCGATCGATGTGGACCGTGCTGCGGATGCCCAGTACGAGAGCGCGAAAGATGGGCGCATTGGAGCGGCCATTGGCCTCGGGGCGGCGGGCCTGGGCGTCGGTGGCGCGGGCGCAGGCATCGTCGGCGGTACTCGTCGCAGCCGGCAGAAGAAGGCGCAGCAGGCGCGCGAGAACTGGGACTATGTCTCGCAGACCTATACCGATGTGGCGCAGCGTCTGAGGGAGATCGATATCCGGGCGCACTCGCTGCAATCGGGTCTGGTGGATGAGCGTTTGCGTGAGGACTGGGAGGGCCTTCGCGATGACTTCCTCGCCATCGATGCCCAGGTGGGATCCCTTATGTCGATTCCAGCCGATGCGCCGGATGAACAGTTCCGTTCGCATGCCGAGCCCATCGCCCACGCGCGCGAGCTGTGTGAGCGCGTGGAAACCGCCGAAGTCAACATCGAAAAGCTGCGCCGTATCGAAGACGCTGATGCCGATGCCCGCCGCTTCGAGCTCTACGAGTTGGGCAAGGACCTAGCGCAGGCAGGCTACTTGGCGGCGGATATCGACTCGGCGCTTGAGCGTCACGCCAAGGAGCTAGAAGGTGCCGCCGTTGCACTCTCCAACGAGCCCAATCACCCGCAGTTCATGGAACGCTACTTGGAGCTCTTGGACCGCACCGCGCTACTCTCTGAGCACCTGCAGGCGCAGCTGCAGAAGCGCAACGAGGCCGACGAGCGCCCAGAGCGCACGCGTATCTATGACTCCAACTTCTTCGCCGGTTCCGGCTACCACGGCTACGTGCCCTTCTACGTTGTGAGCACCTGGGACAGCGATGCCACCACCGCCCGCGATAGCTCCTCCAGCAGCGGCGGCGTCAACAGCGGGTTTAGCTCGGGCTTTTCCGGTTCGGGTGGATCTTCGAGCTTCTAGGGCTGGTTAAAAGCCCTTAACCGTGAAACGCAAAAGAACTCGAAGCTGCCTACTGCTTGGTTCCGTTGGCAAAACCTCTCACAAGGAATTGGCTTCCTGCAGGAGATTTGTGGCAACCATGCATTTACCTGAGTGTGGCTTTCCTGACCCGTTCTAGTTTTTCCCGGTTTTCCTGACTCACATTTAGGAAGTCGATAACTGGCCTCTCGGCATAGATAATCTCTGAATGGTGGAGATCTGAGATGGATCGCCCACATAGGTGGAGTTTCGATTCATAGGTGAAAGCTCCTCGCGCAGCCGATAACTGACTCGCAAAGGGGATCCATGAATAGCGAGAATCTTCTACTAGTTGATATTCGACAGCTCGTTTTACTAAAGCGCATACCCAATCAGCAAACTGGATATTAGAAGAGAGTTTACTGTCGATGTGCATAGGCGGTTCAATCAATCGCCGCATTTCCTTATGCTCGGTAGCTCGACCCAGAATATGGGCGTACATCACAGGTAAGCGCTGGATTCGGGATTTCTCATTGATTTGATCCATTAGCACGAGCATCGATTGGTCTAACGAATGTGCATGATTCGCCAGCCTATTTAAGGATTCCCTCATTGAGGTTTCTTCTCGCTGGCGAAATTCATTTGGACCACAGTTAGTCTCTTTGGGAGTGCCTATTGGCTTTTCTTCAGCATAGTAGAAAAGGTTTCCATTCAATTGCCTAAGTTTGGAAATCAGACTTCCAAGCAGTCTTAAATTTTGGGGACGTTCATCGTACGCCTTGGCGAACAGTAAATCTGCGCCTTTTCTTTCCCATCGACCAGGATCGACGTTGTCTGGAATATCATTTTGGAAGAATTGTTTCTTTCGTTCCGCGAAGAAGGCGCCAAATTGCCGAGCATTATCTTCGGGAATTACAAAGCCGCCATAACCAAAAGCGGGGCTATCAGAGAACTTCTTGTGTGAAGGATGGACAAAGGCCCCAGGGGAACCAATTTCGTCGAGGTATGCGAGCAGCAAATTGAACTCCGTGACTCCGGAAAATGGCACGAGAGCCGATGCTAAGCATCGGCTCTCGGAGTTGTTGCCCGGGGTATTCTTGCCTCGCGGCTCAACGCCTGGCGTACTTCTGTGAGTATATATGTGTATTTACGCGTCGGCAATTGGTGGCTTTCTACTGATGCGGTACCTTCAATCGCGGAAGAGGGGGATGTGCCCTCGGCATTTGCCCTGAGGAGGTCTAGGCTGACCTAACTGTGACCCGGTGCTCCAACTGCTGCACTGTTCGTCTTGGTCCTGGTGCGGTGCGCTCTCAGTACGAAGAATAAACCTGGTCATGTTTGCAGAGCTAGCCGAACTTACCAATCTCATTGGCTTCGGTCACGATGTTGGTCAGGGAAGAAATCTCGGACGCGGTATGTCCCGGTCGATGGGGTGCAGCGCGTCACGTTGTTTACGCTTCTCCTTAACCCCTCTTTTAGAGGTGAAAACGAAAAAGAACCCGCAGTTTCCTGCGGGTTGAGTCTTTTGCGAAACTACCCACCCACCTGCAACGACCCGAACCACAGCTATGGTTTCCGTCGGTTTCCGTTCCCGGTTCCGTCGGCAGGTGGGCCGGGGCGGTGTCGGAGGTGGGGGCACACCACGTGGTTCGTCCCCAGTCCTAGCCCCTATCCGCGAGAGGGACAGGATAACGCCACGACCGGAGACACACCCCGCCGCCAAAGTCACAAGCAAGTTTATGTTGCTGGAGGTCTACGCGACGTGCTTAGCGCATACGCTGTGACAGCCCATAGCGCGGAGCCAAAACCACCGCGCCCCTTGTTTAAGGAAGAGCCTGATTACTCGGGGATCTCGCTGAGTTGGGCCTCAATCCGATCCAACCGCTCGGTGATGTTGCGTAGATGCTCCACGATGAGTTGGTTGGAACCATCGATCGCCGTCGCCGTTTCGCGTCGTGCGCTGGTGACGGTGCGTACCACCCAGACGGTAAGAGCAACGAAGATCGCGAGTGGTAATGCGGCGGCGAGGATGACAAGAAATACGGTAGCGGTAAGTGTCACGAAGATTCCCTTTTCTGTTCTTGATTAATCAGGTGCCTAATGTGGTCTGGAGTTACTTCAAGCTGAAACGGAGCGACCCAGTAGTGCTTCCTCACTCGGCTCTCTCCGAGCTGTTCCAGGCCACTCTCGATGAGTCCAGCAGCTTCCAAGCGGTTGAGGTGCTGGTAGAGCAGTGGCCGAGACATCCCGAGTCGGCGGGCCAGCTCACTGACATGGGTCGAATCCGTCTCTAGGGAGGCGATAATTCGCAACCGAGGCTCACTTCCAAGAGCACTGAGCATCTGAGCGAGCCGTGCTGCGTCCATCATCCCTCCGTATCGTAATCGAACGATGTCAGGTGTAAGTATATGCTTACAGTCAGCGGTGCGCAAGTTCTGCCGGGTCTGGCGGAGACGCTGCCCGACTTAAGACGTGGCCGGTGTCCCATCACGTCCCCTCTTCACCCTCCCCAAGAAGAAACCCAGCCGCAGCACACACCACAGCTGGGTTCCTTCATGGCTTACAGCGTAGCCAGCAGCTACAGCCGCTCGATGTCTACATCGCCATCGAGAATCCTCGGCTCTACCTCCATGTGGATCCCGCGGTAGGGAAGTAGTGCGCGGATAATGTCGTGGGTGATGTCGATGCCTGGAGATGGTTCGTCCCGCAAAAGGTGGTACAGGCTAGGGCAGTAGTCCACGCCGGGAAACTCGTCCTTTGCTTCGGGAACGCACCCGTCCGGGTCAAAAGTCGTGCAGCGAATGATCAGGTCGTCGTGGACACTATTGGGCAGATTGATGGTGAGTCCTGGTGTGGTGGCAGACATGTCTGCAACCGTGGCCTCGTTTACAGACCGGGTAAGCGCCCTAATCCGGGAAGAACCGTCGAGGATATCGTGGCGTGTAGCGGAGCGATTCGTGATGCGTTACGTGTGGAGGATGTGACTGTTACCCCACGTGGACGTGGTCGAGCGACGGTGACTGCCTTTCTTGAGGACCCGATTCCCGCTGCGTATGAGAATGCTGAGTTTTTTGAGGAACCCGTTGGTAAGAAGCTTCCCATCGGCAGGGACGACCGGGGCGAGGTTTGTTACGTGAATCTCGGACACACGCTGGTTGTGGGGGCTTCGGGGTCTGGAAAAGGATCCTTACTGTGGCGCTATCTGATAAGTGTATTCGATGCCTATGGGTATCTTTCTGGAGGTGCTCAATTCTGGGGAATCGACCCGAAGCGTGCGGAGCTCGCGGGTGTGGTGGACGGAGCATTTGAGCGGGTGGCTTTTGACTTGGCGGATATTGAGTCCTTGCTGCTCGACCTGGTCGCTGAGATGAAGCGACGGCAGGAAACCGGAGAGAGGCAGTTTGAGCAACGGGAAGGACGTCCACTAATCATCCTGGTAGTAGATGAGCTTAACGCCTTGGGGACGATGGGGGACCGCAAATGGCAAAGCTCAGTGAGAGCCTCGATGCAGCAAATTTTGTCGCAGGGGCGGTCGGCCGGGATCTATGTCGTAGCAGCCGCGCAGCAGCCGCAAAAGGAGAATTTAGGGCCGTACAGAGCGCATTTCATGAATCGTATTTGTCTGCGGGTGGAGTCGGCGCAGGAGGTCGATCTGGTGCTCGGAAGTGGGGCGGCTGCCCTAGGGGCTGCGGCTCATGAGATTTCTCCGGCGACGGAGACGAACGGTTACGCGACCGCTGGTGTTGGGTACGTGCGGGCGGATGGTGAACCGGCGCCGGTTCGGTTTCGGGCACCGTACGTCGATGACGACGAGATCGGCATCTGGGCCTGGGAAGTGCAGTCGCTGAAAGAGGATGAAAACGTCTAAGGCGCTATCTAGCTACGGTCCGGTGCTGACCCCCAGTGAGGTCGCGGAAATATTGTCGGTGTCGAGGTCGACGCTCTCGGCCTGGAAGGCTTTGACGAATCCGCCGCTTGAGCCGGTTATTGCGCAGGGACGCGTCGTGCGATATGCACGGGCTGACGTGCGTCGGCTGCTGGAGAGCCGATAGTTATGGCTCGGCAACGAGGAAGTCGTTGGCAGGGGCTCGTCAAAATTCGAGGTCAGCAGGTGTCGCGGACGTTCGCGACTGAGGCTGAGGCCAAAGCCTGGGAAGATCGGGAGCGGTTGAAGTACGCCGATTCCACGTTCTCCGCGAGGCTTGGCAGGGTCTCGGTGCAGACGGCGGCGGATGTGTGGCTCGAAGTTCGAAAGGACGACGTGGCGGCTTCTACGTATGCGACGGACTCTGTGGTCATCGGCATTCTTCCATCGGGACTCCTCAAACGGCAGATTCGGGGAATTAAGCCCCAAGATTTACAACTGCTGGTGGATTCGTGGCGTGCAGAGAAGTCGGCGGCGACGGTGCGACGTTATTGCGACTGCCTGTGCGCCTTCTTTAAGTGGTCGGCACGACGCGGCTATGTGGTGAGTGACCCCATGAAGGCTGTAGAAATCCCACGCCGGAAGAAGACTATGCACGCCATTAGCCCACTGACTGAAGGCCAGATTGAAGCAATGGCTAAAGGTCTGAGGGACTTTGATGCTGCTGTCGTACGAGTATTGGCTTATAGCGGGGTGCGCTGGGGAGAAGCTCGTGCGCTCCGTGTTGCGGATGTGCAGCTTACGTCTAATCCACCGCATATCCAGGTGAAAAGGTCACAGCCTGAAGGGAAACCTGAAAAGGCTCCTAAATCGGGCCGCATGCGAGTGGTCCCGCTAGCGAAGGTACTTGTCCCTGTCGTGGAAGAGCTCTCACGAGGCAAGACTGGTGATGACTATCTGCTCTCGCGGAACGGTAAAAGCCAGATTTGGCGTGGGCGATTTACTCGCTCGACAAAGTGGGAAGAAATTTCTGGAGGGCGCACGATTCACGATCTCCGGCATAGCGCCGCATGCAACTGGTTACGGCGGGGAGTCCCGGTGAATGTGGTCCAATCGTGGCTTGGCCATGCGGACTTGGAAACAACAGCAATCTATACGACGTATCTGGGTATGGGGATTGACCTTGCGGCGTATGAACGAATGAACGGGTGACAAAGCGGTGACAAACAAAGCACAAAAGAAACGGGCCGAATCACTGCATTTGAAGTAAGTGCAGGTCATCGACCCGTTGAGGTGGTCGGGATAACAGGATTTGAACCTGCGACCTCTTCGTCCCGAACGAAGCGCGCTACCAAGCTGCGCCATATCCCGGTGTCTCGCTCTAAGCGGTACCGGATTACTGTAACGCACCCCGGTCTGAAAGGACAAAACGGCAGCGTGGAGGGGGTATCCCTAGGCGGTCTTCTCAGTGATACGCAGGAGCGTGGCCGACGGGCGGCAGAAGACTCGGAAGGGAACGAACTTCGAGGTACCCAACCCGTTGGAGACATGCATGTACATCTCTCCGAACCGGTGCAGGCCCTGGGCGCGGACGCGGTCGATGCCGCAGTTGGTCACGATGGAGCGCGAGCCCAACACCTTAAACGGCAGGCACAACTGGCCGCCGTGCGTGTGTCCAGACAAGGACAGCTGGTAGCCGTCGGCGGCGAACTTCTCCAAGACGCGGGGTTCCGGGGAATGCAGGAGCGCCAAGGAAAGGTCGGCATCCTCGTTCGGGGCGCCGGCGATTTCCGAGTAGTCATCCAGATCATGGTGTGGGTCGTCCACACCGGCGGCAGCCAGGCGAACATCGCCCACCTTGAATTCCACGCGAGCCTGGTTGGCATCGTGCCAGCCGTGCTCAAGGAAGGCCGCGCGCATGCCCTTCCACGGCAGGTTCACATAAGAGGGCTCGTTCTTCTTCCCAATCAGGTAGTTGAAGGGATTCGGGATGCGCGGCGCCCAGTAATCATTGGTGCCAAAGCAGAACATCCCCGGGCGGCTCAGCAGCGGGCCAAGCGCGCGGAGGACCTCGGGGACGCCGCGCTCGTCGGAAAGATTGTCACCGGTGTTGATCACCAGGTGCGGGTCGAGGGCGTCGAGGCCTGAGACCCACTCGATTTTGGCGCGCTGGCCCGGAATCATGTGGAGGTCGGACACGTGCAGGATGCGGAACTCGGACTCCTCGCGCAGCGTGCCGGGCTCCAGCAGCGGCAGGGTGTACTCCTTGAGCTCGAACTTGGTGAGCTCTGAGTGCGCCCATGCGGCGGTGCCCAGGCCGGCGGCGGCGAGTCCGCCAAGGACAGGGAAAATCTTCACCCTCACCACACTACCTGGCCGGCTGGCGTAGATTGAAGGGCATGAGTGAGTTGAAAGAAACTATCCGCGCTGACCTTAAGACCTCGATGAAGGCCAAGGATAAGGCCCGTACGAGCGCCATCCGTTCTCTGCTGTCTGCCATCCAGGCGGAGGAAACTTCCGGTTCTCGCCACGAGATCACCGATGAGGACATCCTCAAGGTCATCGCTCGTGAGATTAAAAAGCGCCGCGAGTCCGCAGAGGTTTACGCGGAGAATGGCCGCCCGGAGTTGGCGGAGGCGGAGCTTGCCGACGTCCCCTTCTTCGAGGCCTACCAGCCGGAGCAGCTTGACGACGACTCCCTGAACGCCCTCGTTAAAGAATCCATCGCCGAGGTTGAGAAGGACTCCGGTGAGCCGGCGACCATCAAGCAGATGGGTAACGTCATGAAGGTGGCCACCGCCAAGGCTGCCGGACGCGCGGACGGCAAGCGCCTGTCCACTGCAGTGAAGGCTGCCCTCAACTAAAGCGCTAAAGCCCGAAGAAGCTCCGCACGTCATTCGTGAAGCGGTCAACATCTTCTTGAGTGAATAGTGGCTCGGACTGGCCGCCTCCCGGCTCGCCGCCGCTCGGTGCGGACGGAGAGCCCGAGTTGGAGTCCCAGACTATGGGGTTCGTGCTCGCAGAATCAGAAGAATCGCTCGCGGAGCCGTCGGAAAGCTGGAGCGTGACCTCCGCGCCCTTCTTCGCGCCGGATGGACCGGTGATGACGCGAACTACCTTGCCATAGCCCACGCCGGGCGCGGGGACCTCGGCGGTCCTGACTTTGTATCCGGCTTTCTCCAGCGCGGAACGGGCTTGGCTTTCGGACTTGCCCTTCACGCCGTCGATAAGCGGCGAAACCTTGCCGGAGTCGTAGGCCCGGTCATAATCGGGCACCGTGCCCTTCTGCGCCTCGGGTACGCGCGCGGCCATTGTGTAGAACGTCGCCGCCGGCTCCTTGCCACCGAAGAGGTTGCCGCTGGAGCACTGGCGTACCGGGCCGGTGCACAGCGGGCTCGTGGTGGTCCCGTCGTTGTAGATGTACGGTGCGGCAGCGACTGCCGAGTTGAATCCAAGGAAAGCCGAGGACTGGTTGGACTCGGTGGTACCGGTCTTGGCGGCGGCCTGGCCACTGAAGCCGGCAGCGCGTGCAGAGTCGGAGGCGGTGCCCTTTTCGGTATCGGCGGTCATGTTGTTTTCCAGCGCCTTCGCCACTTCCTTGTCCACTGCGCGTTCGCACGGCGTGTGTTTGAGGTAGACCTCGTTGCCGTGGGAGTCCGTGACTTCCTCGATGGGGTTGGGCTCGCACCACATGCCTTGCGACGCCACCGTCGCGCCCACGTTAGACAGCTCCAGTGCATTCACTGCTGTCGGGCCGAGCGTGAAGGAGCCGAGATTGGATTCCTTAATGTGGTCGGCGATGGAGGACTCGCCGTCGTAGCTGCCGGGTTCTTCATAAGAACGCAGGCCGAGCTTGACGGCGATGTCGACCAGGCGCTCGACGCCAAGTTGCTCGGTGAGCTGGATGAAGGGGGTGTTGGGGGAGTAGGCCAGTGTGTCCTGCATGGTCATCGTGGAGGCGTAGTTGCCGGAGTTTTCCACGCAGTACTTGTTGGGCGGGCAGTTAGCTGCGCCGCCGTATCCCAGGCCTTCCGCTTCGTAGCGATTGGGCACGGCCAGCTTGTCCTTGATGCCGTAGCCCGCCTCCAGGGCGGCCGCGGCGGTAAAGAGTTTGAACACGGAGCCTGCGCCGTTGCCCACCAAAGAATTGGGCTGGGGCAGAAGGGTTTCATTGTTGTTCAGGTCGAGCCCATAGGTGCGCGACGACACCATGGCTAGGACCTTGCGGGAATCGGTGCCCGGCTTGATAACGTTCATGACCTCCGCCACGCCCGCCGCATCCGGGGCGGTGTTGCTTCGCACTGCGTTGAGCGCTTGGTCTTGGACGTCGGGGTCAAGCGTGGTCTTAACGGTCAGACCGCCACGCGCAAGGTGCTCGCGGTCGATGCCTTTTTCGTTGAGGTATTCCAGCACATAGTCGCAGAAGAAGCCGCGATCGCCCGCGCCGATGCAGCCGTTAGCCAAGGTTGCAGGGCTGTCCAACACGCCGAGCGGCTGCTGGGAAAAGGCGTCGGCGTCCTCCTGGGAAAGGGAGCCGTTGTCAACCATGGCTTGGAGCACCACGTTGCGGCGCTCAGTTACGCCTTCCTCGTTGGTATAGGGGTTGAGGTATTCCGAGGATTGCACCATGCCGGCGAGCATCGCAGCCTGCGGCACGGTGAGGTGCGCGGCATCGGTTCCGAAGTAGGTGCGGCTAGCGGCCTCAACGCCGAAGGAGTGGTTTCCAAAGGGGACGAGGTTGAGATAGTTGGTGAGGATCTCATCCTTGGAGAGCCGGGCATCGATGTCCGTAGCCATGCGCATTTCGCGCAGCTTACGGGCCACGGATTGTTCGGTCGCGGCCTGACGTTCTTCGTCGGTAGTCGCGTTGACCAAAAGGAGGTAATTCTTTACGTACTGCTGGTCAAGCGTGGATGCGCCCTGGGAGACACCGCCCGCAACCAGGTTGGTCCACAACGCACGGACATTGCCCTGCAAGTCGACGCCCTCGTGCTCATAGAAACGGCGGTCCTCGATAGCCACCACTGCCTTCTTCATGGCGTCCGAGATCTCATCCGGTTTCACTGGATGGCGGCGCTGCTCATAGATATACGCAAGGGGGTTGCCCTTGGCATCCAAGATGGTGCTCACGCCGGGGGTATCACCGTTGGTGAGATCCTGGACGTCTGATTGCATCGTCTCATTGGTCCTGGCCACGGCGACACCGCTGACGCCAGCGACGGGGGCGATGGCCAGCGCGATGAGGATGCCGACCAGTGCTGTGGACAGGACGAGCTTTCCCAGGGATTTGATCACAGTCACCCTCCACACACTAGTGGTTTAGGAGGATATCCGGGAGACCCCCCTAAAGTGTGACCTGTTAGACAGGTATACCGGTCTGTGAATAGACTTACCAAGGGTACATAATATTCCGTCGGGTAGAGGGTTATTCATGATCTTTGAGCTCGACGGGGGTGAGCTTGGAAGGAGTTACCTAGCCATGGCAGTCAGTGTCAAAGGTGCAGGACGGTCCGCAATGGTAAAGAATGCCTCGTTAACCACAGAGCGTGGTGAGTGGGTTACCCAAGCTAAGTGCCGCAACGGTGATCCTGATGCACTCTTTGTACGAGGAGCTGAGCAGCGTAAAGCTGCAGTAATCTGCCGCCATTGCCCGGTGCTCAATGAGTGCCGCGCGGATGCGCTTGATAATCGCGTGGAGTTCGGCGTGTGGGGCGGCCTCACGGAGCGTCAGCGCCGCGCCCTTCTGCGCAAGAACCCGCACATCACGAGCTGGGCCCATTACCTCGCTGAGGGTGGCGAACTCATCGGTATTTAGTAGCATTGAGCCCATGACTAAATGGGAATATGCCACTGCGCCGGTTCTTACGCACGCGACGAAACAAATCCTCGATTCCTGGGGTGAGGACGGCTGGGAGCTCGTCACCATCACCCCGGGTATGAACCCGGAGAATGTTGTCGCCTATTTCAAGCGTCCTGTGGAGGAGTCCTAATGGGTGCGCTTGCCCGCCTTGAAGAGCTCGGCGTCGAGCTGCCTTCTGTCGCTGTCCCCCTCGCGTCCTATATCCCAGCTACCCGCGCGGGAAACCAGGTGTGGACCTCTGGCCAGCTGCCCGTTGTGGGCGGTGAATTGCCGGCTTCCGGCAAGGTCGGCGCAGAGGTTAGCCTAGAAAAGGCGCAAGAATTGGCACGCGTGGCCGTGCTGAACGCTTTGGCTGCAATCGATGGTCTCGTAGGCCTTGACCACGTAACCCGCGTGGTGAAGGTGGTTGGATTCGTGGCTTCGGACCCCTCCTTTACTGAGCAAGCTGCGGTCATCAATGGTGCTTCCGACTTCTTGGGTGAGGTCTTCGGAGACGCCGGAATCCACGCGCGTTCCGCGGTGGGGGTAGCGGTCCTACCGAAAGATTCCCCCGTTGAGATCGAAGTCATCGTAGAAATCGCTGAGTAATCGGATAGGGTTAGAACCATGGAGCATCCTGCATATAGCCAACTGCGTCCCGTGAGCCAGTCCGTCGGTGTCGTGCTGTGCGATAATCCCAGTTACACCGCTTTGGAGGGCACCAATACGTGGATCATCCGCGCTGGGGAAGATTCCCGCGCCATTGTGGTTGATCCGGGCCCGGAGGATGAAGGTCATCTCAACGTCGTGACCGCGAAGGCGGGCGAGGTTGCGCTGATCCTTCTTACCCACCGCCACGATGATCACGCATCAGGCGCCCAGCGCCTGCGTCAGCTCACCGGCGCTCCCATCCGCTCTTTCGATCCGAATTACTGCAATGGAGGCGACGCGCTTGTCGACGGAGAAGTGATCACCGTCGACGGCATCACCCCGCAGCTTGAGGTCGTTCACACCCCGGGGCACACCGCAGATTCCACCTGTTTCTTTGTGTGGTCCGCGGAAGCGAAGAACTCCACCCTGGAGGGCATCCTGACCGGTGACACCATCGCAGGTCGCCACACCGTGCTGTTGTCTGAGACGGATGGCGACTTGGCTGATTACCTGAAGACCCTGGATCTTCTGGAAGAACGCGGCAAGGATGTGGCGCTCTTCCCGGGCCACGGCCCGGACTTGGAGGACACCTCCGCGGTTGCCCGCAAGTACATTGACCGCCGTCACCACCGCCTGGACCAGATCAAGGAAGTCCGTGGGCGCTTGGGTGAGGACGTCGACGTCAAGACTCTCGTTGATGAGATGTATGACGATGTCGATCCGGTCCTGCGTCACGCAGCTGAGCAGTCGACGCGCACCGCGCTGAAGTACCTCGCGGCTCAGAACTAAAGCACTACATAGGAAAATCCCCCGAGAAATTCTCGGGGGATTTTGCGTTAGGACAAGCCTCAGGCCGAGGACCGCACAGGCGGGCTCGGCCTTTAAGGCCTAGCGTGCGCGGCGGGCCAAGTGCTCGGTATCGACGATGAGCACCGACTTGCCCTCCAAGCGGATCCAGCCGCGGTGAGCGAAGGTAGCCAGAGCCTTGTTCACGGTCTCACGGGAAGCGCCAACGAGCTGGGCGATCTCTTCCTGGGTGAGGTCGTGGTTCACGCGCAGCGCGCCGCCCTCCTGCACACCGAAGCGGTTAGCCAGCTGCAGCAGGGTCTTGGCCACGCGGCCTGGCACGTCGGTGAAGATGAGGTCCGCCAGGTTGGCGTTGGTGCGGCGCAGACGGCGCGCCAGCACGCGCAGCAGCTGCTGGGCAATCGCCGGGTGATCGGCAACCCACTGCTTGAGCATCTCAGAGTTCATCGTGGCTGCGGTGACCTCAGTGACGCAGACAGCGGAAGAGGTGCGCGGGCCCGGATCGAAGATGGAGAGCTCACCGAACATATCGGACGGACCCATCACGGTCAGCAGGTTCTCGCGGCCATCCGGGGCGTGGCGGGCGAGCTTAATCTTGCCCGAGGTGATGATGTAGAGGCGGTCTCCCGGCTCACCTTCCTCGAAAATGGTGGTGCCGCGCGGGAAACGGACGGTTTCCATCTGCTCAATAAGGTTCTGTACTGCTACCGGATCGACGCCCTGGAAAATGCCAGCGCGGGAGAGAATGTCCTGTACGCCTTCCACTGTTACTCCTTAAAGCCTGCGCAGCCCGGAAAACACTGGGACACAAGCTGGTTTGGTTTGATTTGACGCACCTAGTCTCCAGTGCGCCACGAGGCACTGCACAATATCATACAGTGTAATTAGTCACTATTTCCACCAACGTGAAAAATAATCACACGCTTTGAATGGTCTATTTAGTTTTCGAAGGCCGTCGCCTCAAGTTTCTCCATGAGGATGGCAAACAGCGCGAGGCACAGCGGCACAAAGATGACGAGCGAAATCATGCTTCTCATTCTAGCCGCCGTCACTAAGATCTCTTTTATGTCCCCTGACCTTCCCGTGCACCACGATGACGCTGACGAGGCCGCTCGCATCGTTCATATTCGTACCGCCTTGGCGGATGAATATCCCGACGCCGATTGCGAGCTAGATTTCACCACGCCGCTCGAGCTACTTATTGCTACGGTGCTCTCGGCGCAGTGCACGGATGCCCGCGTCAACCAGGTCACTCCAGAGCTTTTTGCTCGGTATCCTTCCGCACCGGATTACGCGGCCGCGGACCGTGCTGACCTCGAGCGCATCCTCCGCCCGCTCGGATTCCAGCGCACGAAGGCCGGCCACCTGTTAGGCATCGGAGAAAAGCTCGTCGCGGACTTCGATGGGCAGGTGCCCCGCGGCATCGACGAGCTCACCTCCCTGCCCGGCGTCGGGCGCAAGACCGCGCTGGTGGTGCGCGGCAATGCCTTCGGCCTTCCGGGGATCACGGTGGATACCCACGTCACGCGCCTGAGCCAGCGTCTTGGGTTGACCGAGGCGAAGACCCCGAGGGCGATTGAGAGGGACGTCGCCAAGCGCGTGCCCGAAGCAGAACAAACCGTGTTTTCGCACCGCCTCATTCTCCATGGACGGCGCGTGTGCACCGCGCGGAAGCCGCAGTGCGTGGCCTGCGTCCTCGCCCCATGGTGCCCCTCGCGAGGTTAAGGTGGAGCAATGAGCCAATATTCTCGGTGGCCCGGATACGTGAAGGTGAGCATCGCTGCCATTATCGCGCTGGCGGCGCTCGCATTCGTCGGCGTGGTGAACCTGCTTGAGAATGATGAGCCGGAGGTCGCCCTCCCCGAGGCGCAGGAGCAAGAGGTGGCCAAGCGCCCCAAATGCCCCGAGGGACCGCTTGCGGGTGTGAACCTTCCGTGCTTGGGCGCGGCCGGTACTGCGGCGGCCAAGAACGTCCAGATCGTCACTGTGTGGGCGTGGTGGTGCGAACCGTGCCGCACGGAGCTGCCCTTCTTCGAAGACCTTGCGCGAGCGCACCCGACGTGGAATGTCGTCGGCGTGCATGCGGATGCGAACGCCGCCAACGGGGCCGCTCTTCTCAGCGACCTGCAGGTTGATATCCCCAGCTACCAAGACGATGACGGCACCTTCGCTGGTGAGCTCGGGTTGCCGGGCGTTATCCCCATCACCCTGGTGGTGCGCGATGGCACGGTGGAGGAGAAGTTTGTGAAGCCGTTCGACTCCGCAGAAGATTTGGAGGAGGCCGTCGAGGAGGTTCTCAAGTGAGCCGTCTTTTTCCTGCTCATGCCCCGGAGTGGCTGCGCCCGGCGCTCGGGGTTGATACAGACAAGGTCCAAGAACGCCTCATTCGGCATGTCCCGGCCGCCAAGCGCCGGCGTGAATCGGCAGTGTTGGTGCTGCTGAAGGGCACCAGTTTTGAGGATGGTGAGGTGCTGCTCACGCACCGCTCGCCGTCGATGCGCTCGCACTCCGGCCAGATTGCCTTTCCCGGCGGGCGTAGGGAGGAAGGGGACGCCTCGCTTGTCGACGTCGCCCTGCGCGAAGCCGAGGAAGAAACCGGCCTCGATCGCTCCACGGTCACCCCTCTTGAGCAGTGGGGCAAGCTGGACATCCGGGCTACCGGCAACACCGTGAGCCCGGTCCTGGCGTATTGGCATGAACCGGGGACCGTGTGGCCGGCGAGCCCGGCGGAGACCGACGATGTCTTCACCGTCCCGCTGCGGGAGCTGGCGGATCCGGCCAACCGCATGATGGTGGGGTTTAGCCGCTGGAAGGGACCGGCCTTCCGGGCGCGGGGATACGTGGTGTGGGGGTTTACCGCGGGAGTGCTCTCCGGGCTGATGGACCATGCGGGCTGGAGCGTGGAATGGGATAAGAATATGGTTCATGATCTGCGTGACTCACTCAATCGCTCTTTGAATAATGAGAAGATAGGCTAGTTCTGCTCCTTTTAGCCTTTAAGAAAGTATTCCCCCTGTGTCCCTAGCTGTTGACATCCTGATCGTGATTGCCGTGCTCCTTGCCGTGCGCGTGGGCTGGCGGCAGGGCGCCTTAGCGGCGGTCCTCGCAGCGGTGGGAATCATTGCGGGGTTGGTTTTAGGAACCGTGGTTGCCCCGCTGGTGATGGGGCTGACGGACCAGGCGGCAGTGCGCTTCTTGCTGGCCGTCGGTGTGCTGATTTTGTTGGTGGGGCTGGGGCAGCTGGTGGGGACGTCGCTTGGCATGGCTCTGCGGGACCGCATGCGAACCCGCTCGGGGCAGCGCGTGGATTCGTCGATTGGCGCGGTCTTCCAAGCCGCGGCGGCCATCGTGGTGATTTGGCTGGTGTCCTTGCCCTTGGCCTCCAACCTGGGCGGCCAGCCGGGGCAGGCGCTGCGTGAATCGCGTGTGCTGAGCTCGCTGAATGCGGTGGCGCCTTCGCGCCTGGCGGCGCTGCCGAATGGCTTGGCTGCGCTCCTCAACGAGTCCGGGTTGCCGCCGTTGGTATCGCCCTGGCAGCGATCTGGCGCCGATGTCGAGGTGGATGCGCCGGCGGTAAACATTGGGGATCCCAAACTTGCAGAACGCGTGCGGCCTTCCGTCATTCACGTGCTGGGTGATGCTGAGGCATGCTCGCGCCGCCTCATGGGCTCGGGCTTTGTGACGGAGCCGGACTACGTCATCACGAACGCCCACGTTGTGGCGGGCACGGATAAGGTTCGCCTGGATACGGTCCTTGGCCTCAAGGAAGCGGACGTGGTGTATTACAACTCGGACGTAGACATTGCTGTGCTGCATAGCCCGGGCCTGGGATTGGATCCTTTGCCGTGGGCGGAACAAGCGGCTGCTACCGGGGACGATGCCATCGTCTTGGGCTTCCCGCAGTCGGGGCCGTTTACTGCGGAGCCGGCGCGCGTGCGGGATCGCCTGACCATTGCTGGTCCGGATATCTACTCCACGGGCCGCGTGGAGCGCGATGCCTACACGGTGCGCGGTAGCATCCGGCAGGGCAATTCCGGCGGTCCGATGATCAACCCGGAGGGTCAGGTACTGGGCGTTGTGTTTGGTGCCTCCGTTGAGGATTCCGATACGGGCTATGCGCTTACCGCGGACGAGGTGCGCGGCCACGTGGGTGACGTCACGCAGCTTGTCGACGCCACCCCAACCGGCTCCTGCGTAGGCTAAGACCAGGTAGTTTCTTCTTCCGGTTGCGGGGCCTACGGTGCTGTTTTAGTCTCTGTGGCCATGGGGGATATTGAAACCTACATCCGCCTTCGCAACTCGGGGATTGCGCTGGTGGAACATATACCTGGCTCACCCGATGAGCTGCGCGCGCTCGGCGCGGATGCCTCCGATGCTGCCGAACTAGCAGCACTCCACCAGGTCTACTTCGGCCCCACCCGCTATACGGGTAAACAACGCAAAGCCCGTACCGCAGCGCTTCAACAACGCCACAGCCTGGGCACCCTGGCACTGATTGAAACCTACACCGCGAAAGTCAAGAAAACCCTCGACGCCTGGAACCTGCGGGTCAAGCTTGCCGCCACCCCCGCACACCGCATCCCCACCGTCGCCGCCGCACGGCTTAAAGAACTCCGCGCCAAACGCCACGCCAAACCAGGCGTGCGCATTACCTACAGAGCCGAAGGACCCAACACACTCTCCATTACCGACGATGCGACCACCATCGCCAACATGCGCGGCGTCTTAGAATCCACCAACACCGACCTACTCCAAGCCGCCAACGACGTTTTCTTCAAAGAAGGCACCGGTTCTAAACCCGCGGTGCGCACCCAAATCATCGTCACCCTCAACGAGTTCGACCAAATCATCAACGGCGACGGAGACGACATCGAACTCAACCTCACCAACGGCGGGCGCATGACCGGCGCTGAGTTCTTAACCCACAAGTTTGCCGAAATAGGCTATGCCACCATCGTGCACCCTATTGAAGGACCCATCGACACCTTCCGGCTAGAGCGTGGAGCAAGCTTCAAACAACGGCTTACCCTGCATGCTGAATTCCACACCTGTTCTAGACCAGGCTGTAATAAACCCGCTGATTACTGCCAAGTCCATCACCTCATCCCCTGGCAGGCGGGTGGCTTCACCAACATTAAGAACCTGACGTTCTTGTGCGCCTACCACAACGGCATTAACGATGATGACCCACAAAGACCTACCGGGCGCGGCTACATGTACCGGCTCAACACCGGGGTCAGCTTCATCCCGCCCTGGGGCACACCAATCACCGCAATGCCCGAATACCAAGAAGCAGTAGCCAGACTCAACGCCGGACAAGCAGGACAGCTACCAGACCTACCACCCGACAGCAGTTAATGTCCCAGACATAGAGAGGACACCACCAACCACCGGTCCCGCCAACCCAAAGATGGTTGACGGGCATATCGGTGATCCCCTCGAACCGCAGCATGGTGCGCGGGGAAATCGGGGATCCTGGTCGCGCTTCGACTGCCGTCAGACGCAGTAGGAGCAACGGGACGCTTAGCCCTTAAAGAGCGAGCCCCCCTAAAGGCGAAACCCGCCAACCGGAAAACGGTTGACGGGTTAGGCGGCGTTGTAGGTTAGTGACCGGTGCCGATTTCCAGGTGCATGCCCGGAACCGAGTTGATGAGGTTGCGGGTGTATTCCTGCTGGGCGTTGTCGAAGATATCGTCGGCGGTGCCCTGCTCGACGGCCTGGCCCTTCTTCATCACCACGACGTCGTCGGCAGTCTGGCGGACCACCGCGAGGTCATGGGTAATAAAGAGGTAGGACAGGCTGAGCTCCGACTGCAGCTCCGCGAGCAGCTGGATGATCTGGTTCTGCACCAACACGTCCAGGGCGGAGACAGCCTCATCGAGGACGATGACCTCCGGGCGCAGCGCCAGCGCACGAGCAATGGCGATACGCTGGCGCTGGCCGCCGGAGAGCTCGTTGGGGTAGCGGCGCATGGCGGAACGGGGCATGGAGACCATGTCGAGAAGCTCGGCCACACGGGCCTCACGCTCCTTGCGCGAGCCCACCTTGTGCAGCGCCATGGGTTCCTCGATGCACTTATAAATCGAGTACATCGGGTCCAGCGAACCGTAGGGGTTCTGGAAAACCACCTGCATCTTGCGGCGGAGTTTAAACAGCTCCTTCTTCGACAGCGTCGAGGTATCGCGGCCTTCGAACTCGATGGTGCCGGAGGTCGGCTCCAAAAGGCCCAGCACCATGTTGGCCACCGTGGACTTGCCGGAGCCGGACTCGCCCACCAAGGCCAGGGTGGTGCCGCGGCGGATATCGAAGGACACATCGTCGACGGCCTTCAACAGCTTCTTTCCGCCGCGCTGGCCACGGATATCGAATTCCTTGGTGAGGTTGCGCACCGAGATGACCGGGGCCTGAGCTGCGGAAGATGAATCTGCAGCGGTGGCGCCGATGGCCTCGCCCGACTTGAGTTCCTTGGCTTCGACGCCGGCTTCCTTAGCCGCGCGGATGCGGGAGGAAGCGAGAGAGGGGGCGGCGTCGACAAGCCGGCGCGTGTAGGGGTGCTGCGGGGAGCGCAGAATCTCGCGCGAGGGGCCCGATTCCACGATGCGGCCGCGGTGCATGACGACGAGGTGCTCCGCGCGCTCGGCGGCTAGGCCAAGGTCGTGGGTAATGAAAAGCACCGCGTTCCCCAGCTCCTCGGTGAGGTGCTCCAGGTGATCCAAGATGGTCTTTTGCACCGTCACGTCGAGGGCGGAGGTGGGCTCGTCGGCAATCAGCAGCTTCGGGCGTGCAGCCAGGCCGATCGCGATGAGCGCGCGCTGGCGCATACCGCCGGAGAACTCGTGGGGGTACTGCTTGGCGCGGCGTTCGGCGTCGGGAAGCCCGGCTTCCTCTAGAAGCTCCACGACGCGCTGGTGGCGCTGGGAGCCCTCCACCACGTGGTTGGCCTTGAGAGACTCCTCGACCTGGGTGCCGATGCGCCACACCGGGTTCAGGTTGGACATCGGATCCTGCGGGACCAGGCCAATCTTGTCACCGCGAAGCGACTCGAATTGCTTGTTGTCGTAGTGGGTGATGTCCTCGCCCTCGAAGAGGATCTGGCCGCCGGTGACCTTGCCGGTGCCCGGCAGCAGGCCCAGGATGGACATCGCCGTGGTGGACTTACCGGAGCCGGACTCGCCCACAATCGCCACGGACTGGCCCGGGTAGATGGACATGTTGACGCCGCGCACTGCCTCAACCACACCGGTGGAGGTGGTGAAGGAGATGTGGACGTCCTTCATTTCAAGAAGTGGAGAGTTAGTCATTAGCGCTTCCTCGCCTTCGGATCGAGTGCATCGCGGACGACGTCACCCATCATGATGAAGCTCAACACGGTCAGGCCCAAAGCACCCGCCGGGTAGAACAGGACTGCCGGAGCAACGCGCAGTGAAGCCTGCGCGTCAGAGATATCGCCGCCCCAGGACACGAACGTCGACGGCAAGCCAATGCCCAGGAAGGACAAGGTGGCTTCGGCGACGATGTAGGTGCCCAGCGCCACGGTGGCATAGGAGATGATGGGCGCGGCCGCGTTCGGCAGGATGTGGCTGAACAGGATGCGCCAGCTCGACGCACCGATGGAGCGGGCGGATTGGACGAACTCCTCGTTCTTGATGGAGACCACCGCGCCGCGCGTGATGCGGGCGATGGAGACCCAGCCGAAGAGCCCGAGCACCAAGACCACCGTGACGATGGTGCGGTGCTCCTTGAACATCTGCATGACCACGATGGCGGCGAGCACCAGCGGGATGGCGAAGAAGATGTCGGTGATGCGGGACAGGACGGAGTCAATCCAGCCGCCGAAGAAGCCGGCGATGGCGCCGATCAAAGAGCCCAGCACCACGACGAGGATGGTGGTCAGGACGCCGACGGCAACCGACGCGCGCGCACCGTAAATCACGCGGGCGTAAATATCGCAGCCCTGGCGGTTAAAGCCGAAGGGGTGGCCCGGCTCGGCGGGGTCGAGGGACTTGGACAGCTCACACAGGCGCGGGTCGGTGCTCGTGAAAAGACCCGGTGCGATGGCGAGGAGGATGGCCACGAGGATCATCATGGCCGCGATCCAGAACAGTGGCCGGCGGCGCAGGTAGCGCCAGGCCTCGCCCCACTGGGAGGACGGGGCGGACTCGTCCTTGACGGCGTCGACGGCGCCGAGGCCCGTTTCATCGGTTTCCGAGACGAAGTGCTCTTGGCCCGGGTAGGGGGTGGTTTTCTCGAAATTAGGCATAGCGGATCCTCGGATCAAGTACGGCGTACAGGAGGTCAACGAGCAGGTTGGCGATGATGTAGATGATCACCAGCACCGTGGTGAAGGAGACAATCGTGGTTGGCTCACCGCGCAGGATGGCCTGGTACATCGTGCCGCCGACGCCGTTGATGCCGAAGATGCCCTCGGTCACGATGGCACCGGTCATGAGCGCGCCGATGTCGGCACCGATGAAGGTGGCCACGGGAATCAGCGAGTTGCGCAGCACGTGGCGGAGGGTCACCGCGCCGTTGGACAGGCCCTTCGCGCGAGCGGTGCGCACGTAGTCGGCGCGCAGGTTCTCAGCCACGGACTGGCGGGTCAGGCGAATGACGTAAGCCAAGGAGAGCGCGCCGAGCACCATGGCCGGCATGAGGAGGGACTTCACGGTGGCGTTCGCTCCGACGGTGACCGGCAGGACACCCCACTTGATGCCCACGAGGTACTGGAAGACGAAGCCGATGACGAAGGACGGCACTGCGATGACGAGCAGGGAGATGACCAACACGGTGGAATCGAAGAAGCCACCGCGGCGCATGCCGGCGAGGACGCCGAAGAGGATGCCGAAGACGGATTCAAAGATGATGGCCATGACGGTGAGCTTCACCGTGACCGGGAAGGCGTTGGCCATCACTTGGGTTACGGGTACGCCGGAGAAGGTCGTGCCGAAGTCCAGCATGAAGATGCCCTTGATGTAGAGCAGATACTGAATGATGAACGGCTTGTCTAGGTTGTATTCCGCCTCGATGCGGGCGCGGGCAGCCTCGGTAAGGCCGCGGTCACCGCCAAGGGCTTCGACGGGGTCGCCGGGCATCAAGAAGACGAGCGCATAGATGAGCAGGGTGGCTCCGAAGAACACCGGGATCATCTGGAGCACTCGGCGCCCGATATAGCGCAGCATAGTGTGGTCCTTTACTCGTTGTGGGCAGGTGCTTGTCGACGCCTTCTTAGCAGGCGCCTACGTAGCTCATAAGGATTTTAGTGTGTGATCCAAGTCTGCGAGAAATCTATAGCGCGTTTCGAATCACACTTATGAGTGAAAACGTGGGGCGACCCCCGCTCCACAGTGGCTGCGGGGGTCGTGGGAAGTAGCGGAAGTGGCGTTACTTCTTGGTGATGTTGTAGTACACCGGCTGGGACTTCCAAGAGAACACGACGTTGTCGACGTTCTCGGAGTAGCCGCCGGTGGCGTTGGAGTACCACAGTGGGATGGCCGGCAGATCCTTGAACAGGACTTCCTGGGCCTCGGTGTACTTCTTGTTGGCCTCTTCCTCGGAGGAGGAGGTCAGGGCTTCGTCGAGAAGCTTGTCAAACTCCGGGTTGCTGTAGTCGCCGTCGTTAGAAGAGCCGTCGGTCTTGTACAGCGGAGTGAGGAAGTTGGCCTGGCTCGGGTAGTCTGCCTGCCAGCCGGTGCGGAAGGCGGACTTGATGGTGCGGTTGGTCACCTCATCGCGCAGGGACTTGAAGTCCGGGTACGGGGCGCCGACTGCCTCGATGCCGAGGGTGTTCTTGATGGAGTTGGTGGTTGCATCCACCCAGCTCTTGTGGCCGCCGTCGGAGTTGTAGGCAATCTCCAGGGTCGGGTTATCCCATTTGTTGATCTTGTCAGCCTCGGCCCACAGCTTCTTGGCCTTCTCCGGGTCATACTTCAGGACCTCGTTGCCCTTGATGTCCTCGGAGTAGCCCGGCATAACCGGGGAGGTGAAGTCCTTGGCCGGGGTACGGGTGCCCTTGAAGATGGTGTCCGTGATCTCCTCGCGGTTGATGGCGTAGGAGATGGCTTGGCGACGCAGCACGCCTTCCTCGCCGGAGTAGTGCTCGAGGTTCTCGCCCAAGGTGAAGGACTGGAAGATGGCGGTCGGCTGGTTCACGGCACGGTCGCCGAGGTCGGCCTCGTAGACATCGAAAGCGGAGTCCGGGACGGCGTCGAGGACGTCCAGGTTGCCTGCCAGCAGGTCGGCGTAGGCCGCGTCCTGACCTGCGTAGAAGACGAACTTGATGCCGTCATTCTGCGGGGTCTGGCCGCCCTTGTACTCCTCATTCGGGACGACGGTGGCGTCCTGGTTGTGGTTCCACTCGGTCAGCTTGTACGGACCGTTACCAATCGGGTTCTGGCCGAAGGCGTCCATGTCCTCCAGGGCGGACTCGTGCAGCGGGTAGAACGCGGAGTAACCCAGCTGCGCCGGGAAGTCCTGCTCAGGGCTGTTCAGGGCGATGGTAAAGGTGTGGTCGTCGACGACCTTGAGGCCCTCCATCTCCTTGATGCCTTCCTTGAAGCCCTTGATGTTGGCAAAGAAGGAAGCGTTGAGCTGGTCATTGGCCACGGCGTAGTTCCAGGCGTCCACGAAGTTCTTCGCGGTCACTGGGGAGCCGTCGGAGAACTTGGATTCCTTGAGCTTGACGGTGAACTCAGTGTTGTCGTCATTCGGCTCGATGGATTCAGCCAGCTCGTTCTGAGCTTCGCCATCGCCGTCGTAGTAGACCAGGCCAGCGTAGATGGAATCGACAATGCGTCCGCCGCCGACCTCGTTGGTGTTGGCCGGGATGAGCGGGTTCTGCGGCTCGGAGCCGTTGACGGTGACGATGCCATCGCCGGAGCCGGAAGCAGAGTCTGAACCGGAGTTGTCGCCACCACAAGCCGCGAGGGTGAGCGGCAGAGTAGCGACAGAGAGAGCAGCGAGCGTCTTCTTGAGCGTCATGTGGGTCTTAGACCTCCGTGGTGCGAAAGATGTAGAAAACCTGTGGTGTTGGTTTGATATGAAGCTACCGCGTGGCGCGCCTCATATACAAGGAATTGAAAAATATGTCCTGTGATAAAAGCTATAGATTGGTAGGTATTCTTTCTTAACCTGCGGTTTTGTCAACGAATTAAAAAATCCCCATCCCCCTGCGAGGGGTGGGGCACGGAGGGCGGTGAATGTTACCTATCTCGCATCCAGTGAACGATGGTCTGAGTAAAACCATGCGGGTTCTCAAGATAGGGCAGGTTCTTGGACCCGGGGATAGTGGTGGCGGTGAAGTCCCCACGGCAGCGCCGCGCCGCCCGCCGCGCCACTGGCCGCCAGAGCATCTGATCTGCGTGGATAAACAGGGTGGGGCAAGAAACTGTGAGTTCGAGCCAACTGAGCGGAACGACGGCGGTGCGCAGTCGGTGATTCCAGATGATTCCGCGGCGGACGTTTCCGATGCGCGAGGAAGCCACGCGCAGGCGCAGGGCCTCCTCCCGCTCGGCGCCGCTGAAGGAGCCGAGGGCGTCGAGATCCATCTCCCGGAGGTACGTGGACTCTCTCAGTAGGAGGCTCGGGGCGCCAGTCTTTCCCAGTCGGCACAAGGCCGCGCGCAGGAGAACCCACCCAAAATCCCAGGGGCGCGCGGCGATGGCGCGGCGGAGATCAGCTGGGTGTGCCGCCGAAACAGATACCAGCCCGCGTACCCGCTCGGGCCGCTCGGTAGCCAGCGCCCACGCCACCGCACCACCGGTATCCGCGCCCACCAGGTAGGCGTCGTCGTGGCCTAATGCGCGGATGGCACCGCTGACATCACCAACCGCCACGCGGATATCCTGGCCGGGTTCGAGCGGTGGTTTATCGGACATGCCAAAACCGCGCATGTCGAGGGCGGCGACGTGGAAGCCTGCGGCGGCAAGCGGGGCAATGACATTCCGGAAGTCGAACCACCCGCCGAAAGATCCATGGAGTAGCAGCACCAGCGGGTCGTCCGGGTTGCCGGCGGTAGCCGCGTGGAGGCGGATGCCGCGCGTGTGCAGGAACTCGTGCTCAAAGGGGCCGTCAAGCTCCACTACGGAGGGCGGTAGGGGATTCATGGGCGGGCCTTTCATGGGAGGGTACACAGACGAAATCCGCCCCGAACGCATGTGCTCGGGGCGGGAGAGTTAAAAGGACCTTAAAGGTTTAGGTGTAGAGGCCACGCTCGATGGACTTTTCAGCCTTACCCGGAACCAGCTTCTTGAGTTCCTTCGTGGACTCGATGGTCTTCTCCGGGGCCTTGACCTGCTTGACCTGCTTGAAACCGATAAAGGCCACGACGGCGGCGATGACCACCATGAGCAGGAAGACGATCAGGAAGGCTGCCCAGCGGTCGAGCCACTTGGACAGCAGCTCCGCCAGGAAGAAGAAAAAGAAGAAGGAGCTATACAGCGCCACGGTACCGGCAACGCCGAACATGCCCGCGCCGATGCCACCCTTCTTTGCGGAAGCGGCGAGCTCGGTCTTAGCCAACTCGACCTCGGAGCGAACCAGCTGGGACATCTGTTCGGTGGCGTTGGATACGAGCTGGCCGATGGATGCTTCGCCGCGGCGGGAGGTATCTGCATCGCTCAAGGGAATGCCGTCTACCTTCGGGGCGAACTTGTTGGACCCGTCAGTGAATAGTCCGTCGTTGCTCACGGTTAAAAACTCCTACTGTTTTGTCGCAATCTATATCGGCCATAGTAATGAACTTTCCAGAGTTCATGTGGTGCGGCCCGCAAAGTGGGTACGGCGTTATTGTAATGGGTATGCCGCATTCTGACCCGCTGACCCCGCTGATGGCCCTATCTGGGGTGGAGGATAAAGCTGGTTCTGCCGCCGCAGCGATTGCGCGCGTGCACCGCCGCCCCGCGGGCTTGCGCAAGTTTGACGTTATCTCTTCCGAATCACTCTTGCGCGGTGCGCGGGCGGCCGCGGCGATCGACGGCGCGCCGCTTGAGGCTGACGGTATCCCGCCCGCAGTTAGCGCTTATTCCCTCCTCGCTCCCGAAAAACAGGTCGCCACGGTGCGGACCTTCGCACGGGCCCCGCTGCAGGTCTTGGCCAGTATCGATGTCGCGGCGGGCGGTGTGGGTCATCCCGATCAGGACCCAGCGGTGGCACAGGCGCTGGCACAGCTCATCACGCGCGGAGCCGGCGTGGATTTCGATCGTTTATTGCCGGTGGTACTGCACGCGGAGATTGCTGCGCGCTCGCTGTTCGGTGCGCGCAGCACCGCCGTGGCGCTCGTCGCCTCGCGCACTGCCGCTATCCATACGGGCTTCGATCCGCGGGGATTCGCCGTGCCCGAGACCTACCTCAACCGTCATCGCGCGGACTATCGCGCGGCACTGGACGCTTACGATCAGGACCCGGCGGTGCTCATTACGCTGCTTCTCGACGCCTGGGAGGCCGGCGCCCGCGAAGCCGACGGCATCGCGCAAGCGGCTTAATCGCGCAGCTGCTGCCGTGCAAATAAAATCCCGCCGACCACTAAGGCTGCGATGCCGGCCACGACCGCCGAGCCGATACCGAATTCGCGGGCGCTGGGGGCGGTGAAGAGCGGAACGGGGTGTTTAAAGGTGCGGATTTCCCAGTCGTGGGTGATGGCGTGCTTCTTCAACAGGCGGTCCGGGTTCACGGCAACGGGGTGGCCAACCTGCTCCAGCATCGGGATGTCTGTGGCGGAATCGGAGTAGGCAAAGGACGCGTCGGGGTCGACGTTGAGCTCCTGAGCAATGCGCGCCAGTGCCTCAGCTTTTGCGGCGCCTTTGCAGTAAAACAGGATCTCCCCGGTGAACCGGCCGTCCTTCTCGGCGAGCTCGGTGGCCACGACGTGCTCGATGCCCAGTTCCTGTGCGATGGGTTCGACCAGCACGCTTGCCGACGCCGAGATGATCACCACCTCGTGGTCGGCGGTGCGGTGGGCGTCGATAAGCGCGCGTGCCTCCGCATAAATGGCAGGGGTGACCACTGTGTGCATGGTCTCCACCGCGATGTCGTGGACCTCCTGAACGGACCAACCGGCGGCCATGGCGGCGAGCTGATCACGGGTGGTGTCCATGTGCTCGCTGCTGTGGCCGGCGAGCATATAACTGGCCTTGGCTAAAGACAGCTGGAGCGCCTCGGCATGGGTGATGAGACCGTTGTGCATGAATTCGCGGCCGAAGGCATATGCCGAGGATGTGGCAATAATCGTCTTGTCCAAGTCGAAGAACGCGGCTGCGCGAGTGGTGCCGTGAGAGGGAAAAGGGGTACCGGTCATCGAGGGCCTGCCGTTTGTGTGCGAGTTACCCTGCTCATCGTAGCCCCTTAGCAGGCAGAATCGGGAGTACGCAAAGAGATTGCCCGAAATCTCAAGGAATCTTGTCGTTCGCTGTTGTCATCTCTTCTTTCGCATGTCATAATGTCAGGTGCAAGGCCCCGATATACAGTGCGGCCTGCCCCGGCGCACCCCCCCCGATGCCGGGTTACCGATGGCCCGCGCACACCCCCCCGAGGCGCGGGCCATCACCTTTTTCAAATACCGGGCTCGTCTGTGGCCATCGAGCTGAGACATATTTGATGTCCTAGCACGGCGATAAACTCTCAGCTGTGACAAGCTATCGAGCAAATTCATTTTCTCACCAAAAGGGATCAGGTCCTCCTCAGGTGAGTTTGCCGCTTGCTGCAGAAAGTGCCGTCTACTTTGTAGATGAAGCCGGAAGTAAAGGCACGTTAGGTAAGCATTTCGTTGTTGCGGCTGTGCGCACGAAGGATCCTGATTTCCTTTCGCGGGAGATTAAGGCATGTCGTGAGCGGAATAACTTCACAAAGGCTGACGAGATTAAGTTCTCGAAAGTTACTAAGCACTCTGAGCCGATTTTGCTTGATGTTTTTCGAACAGCGATAAGCTCGGGGTGCACGTTCGGAGCTTTTGTTTTGGACAAGAGGCATTTCGATCCGTGGAGTAGTCGAGAACAGTGGCAGGGGCATTTGTTCGCGACAGATCGGCTGCTTCGGGGTCTGGTTACTCGCCGTGAAGTTGGGGTGGTGATGCTCGACCACATTGATGTCCCAGTAGGGGTTTCCTACGGAGACACTCTAGTGAACTCTCTCAACAATCGATTTGGAAATAAGCGGTTTGCAACGGCCGTTAGTCTGGATTCTCGGACTTGTCCGGCACTACAGGTGGCAGATCTGCTTGCTAGTTCGGTTTTCCATGCGCGAAAAAAGATCGAAGACGTGGGGTTGGAGGCTTTCTTGGAAGATCGTTCGCCAAAGGCCCGGCTTTCGAAGGGCATTGCGGCCGCATTAGGCGAGAGTCATTTTGGTGACTGCCGTACACCACTTTTGAAGATTGAGACAAGCCATGAGAGGTCATTGACAGAATTGAAGCGCCAACGATACTCTTAGGTGAGGCGCTGAACGCCATAGCCGCAGGCTAAAAGCAAGCGCCCCTCGGGCCTAGTCTCAGACTTACTACCCGAGTTTTATGGCTAACCAAGCCATTCTTTACCGCACTTATTGCGATACCCTCGAGCGTGGCTCGGGGGTATTTGCTTTTGACTCTTAATGGCGGATTCTAAGGATCGTGGAAGCACGGTTTCCTGTGAGTTTTTGTACGTGAGCCCCGGTAATTTTGTTCAAGCGTCAGCAAAATGGGTGCGGAAGACGCCACAAAGGCGAAGTTATCCACAGGTGACTAGGAAGCTCTAGCGCGCGGTTGGTGCGCTCGCGCATGCTTCAGACATGAGCACGTTTCACCTAGTTATCGCCGTTGGGGATTCCACGCTGCGAGCAGAGGCAGCCTCCGCAGCAGCCGCCAGTACTGCGGAAGTGAGCACCGTGGAGGACCCGCGGGACTTCTCCCGGCACTTGCCCAAGGCAGACGCCGTCTTGGCTGATTCGCTGACGGCTCGTCTCGTGGCGGGGCATCCGCGGGTGTACTTCCTGGCCTTGGATCCGGGGCCCATCGATTATGAGGCCGCGCTGTGCTGCCGCGCGACGGCCGCCTTTATCGTGCCCGCCCAATCGAAAGAGCTCCTGGGCGCACTGGCAGCAGACGCCACTCCGGAGACCACCGTGTCCACCGGTTTAACACTGGCGGTGACTGGTTCCGCTGGGGGCTTGGGTGCCTCGACCGTGGCGGTGGCTCTGGCCCGCGAGGCGGGCGCGGATCTCCTCGTTGATGCGAGCCCCTATTCCGGTGGTCTCGATTTGCTCACCGGAATTGAGAACAAGCCCGGCGCGCGGTGGCCGGATCTTGCCGCGGGGACCGGTTCAGTTGATGCAGCAGACCTCGTCCGTGCTCTGCCTACCACCCCGGATGGCATCGCGGTTCTTTCCGCTGCTAGGTCCGCCAGCGCAGAGGCGGTGCAGATGAGTGCTGCCCGGCGCGCGGCCATCATGCAAGCTGCGTGTTTATATCCAGGAACAGTGGTGGTGGATTGCCCGCCGTGGGATATCCCCGATGCGGCGGATCACGTGGTGGTGCTGACTGCCGCAGAGGTGCGGGCGGCCGCCGCCTGCGCGCAGCTGGTGGCGGAGCTTCGTGCCCGGCCGCAGGAGTGCTCCGTCGTCGTGCGCAACCGCCAGTGGGCGGGCCTGGATGCCAGCGATATTGCCACGGTGACTCACGCGGATCCCATCGCTGAGTTGCCGACGATCCGTGGCCTGACCCGCACGGTGGAAACTAGTGGGCTGCCGCGCCAGTTGCCCCGAGCTCTAGCTCGTGTCGCGCGCCAGATGTGGAAGGTCGTGGCATGAACCTGATTGATACGATGCGCACCATCGTGGCCTCCGAGCCGCAGCTGGCCCATGATGCACCGGCCTTGGCGCGGCGCATTCGCCAGGAAGCCGGTGTCATCAGTGATGTCGATGTGCTCGACCTTTTGCAGCGCCTGCGCCACGATTCCGTGGGCTTGGGGCTACTGGAGCCGGTCCTGTCACTGCCAGGGTTGACCGATGTTGTTGTCAATGGCCCCGATTCCTGTTTCGTCGATTGCGGGCAGGGCCTGCAGCCACGCGATATTGGCTTCGCCGACGACGCCGAGGTTCGCCAGCTGGCCACCCGGCTGGCTGCGGTGGCGGGCGTGCGGTTGGATGATGCGCAACCTTTTGCCGATGGGCGCCTGACCCGCCCCGATGGCACGAGAATTCGCCTCCACGCGTTGCTTGCTCCTCCTTCGGCAAGTGGAACCTGTATCAGCCTCCGCGTGCTGCGCCAAGCGCAAACCAGCTTGGAGGAACTGATAGCTAATGGCAGCATTGATTCCAGCCTGGAGCACGTCCTGCGCGCTGTGGTTGAGCGGCGGGCATCCTTCCTGGTTACGGGAGGGACGGGCTCCGGCAAGACGACGTTGCTCGCCGCCTTGCTGGGGTGCGTGCCCGCCACCGAGCGCTTGCTCATCATCGAGGACACTCCGGAGCTTTCCCCGAATCACCCGCACGTGGTGACCCTGGTATCGCGCCGGGCCAACGCGGAAGGGCGCGGCGAGATCTCCATGTCGCTCCTTCTCCGCCAAGCGCTACGCATGCGCCCGGACCGCATCGTCGTTGGCGAAATCCGCGGCGCGGAGGTCGTGGAACTGCTTGCCGCGCTCAACACCGGGCACGATGGTGGTGCGGGCACCGTGCACGCAAACTCTGTTGATGAAGTGCCCGCCCGCATGGAGGCCCTCGCCGCTCTCGGCGGGCTCGACCGCGTAGCGCTGCATTCGCAGCTGGCGGCCGCCGTGCACGTGGTCCTCGGGATGGAGCGCACGCCGGAGGGGCGTCGGCTAGCGCACCTCGGCGTGCTGGAGGGAAACCCGGTTACACCGCAGCTGGTGTGGACGGCCGAAGACGGCCCGCTTCCCGGGTTTTCGCAGCTGTGCTCGCGGCTGGGGGTGGAACCATGATGTGGCTATTCCTTGCGGCGGCGTGTTTGATTTCGCAGCCTGCTTCGGTGACGCGGCTGGAATCGCCGAAGCCTCGCTCGCTGGCACCCGGGGCGCTCTTCCTCGGGGTCGGGTGCTGTGTCTTCTTCGGCAGGCCCACTGTCGTGGTGGCGGTGGGCTGCATTGTGGCCTGTGTGCTGTGGTTTGCCAATGACCTGGCGGCGTCCCGGCGTGAGCGCCGTGGCTCGGAGGCGCTCGCCTCCTACTTCGGTTCTGTTGCCGCCGAGCTGCGGGCGGGATCGACGACGGCGGGAGCGCTTCGCCGGGGCGCCGACGCCCTTCCAGACTCCACCCCGGAGAATCTCCGCGCCGCGTTGAGTACGGCGGCGGGTCTCGCGGCGCAAGGAGGTTCGCCTGCGGTTGCTCTCACGGCGCCAGAGGTGGCCCGCTATGCAGCGCTGCTGACGCTCTCGGGGCGCCATGGCGTGGCGTTGGCGAACCTCATTGAGCAGGCTCAAAGCCAGCTGGATACCGCGCGCCGCCATGCCGGTGAGACCGCGGCCTCCTTGCAAGGGCCACAGGCCACCGCGGTCATCCTGGCGTGCCTGCCGCTGGCGGGCATCCTTATGGGTGGGGCGATGGGCGCGGATTCCCTGGGGTTCTTGCTCGGTGGTGGCCTTGGGGGCGTGCTTCTCGACGTCGGCGTGGCCCTCGTCTGCGCCGGATTCGCCTGGTCGCGCCTCATTCTGCGAAAGGCGGCGCAGTGATGGTCTTGACGTATATCTCCGCTGCATTCATGGCTGCGGCACTCGCTGTTACCTCTGCTGCACCGTCTGGACGAATAGCCCAGTCGGGCTCGCGCACACCGCGCCCGAAGACGCCGCGCGATGGTCCCGAAGTGGACTATAGTCCGCTCGATGCTGCCAGCGACCTGGAGCTCTTCGCCGCGTGCCTAGAGGCCGGTCTCTCCACGCGCAGTGCTGTGCTAGCCGTCGCTGAAGCCTCACCGCAGTGGTCGGAGGCGGCCGCTCTCATCGGGGTGGGGGTTCCCATGAGTACCGCGTGGTCTGCGCTGGCCAGTCAGCCGCATTTGGAAGAACTGGTGCGGCTTACGCAGCTGTCTGGCGAATCGGGCGCGGCCATGGCTACGGGGTGCCACCGGTTGGTGGCGCAGCTGCGTGCCGAAGCCTCGGCACAAGCTACCGCGCGGGCGGAGCGCGCTGGTGTGTTCATCGCAGCACCGCTGGCAGTGTGCTTCCTTCCCGCATTCCTGGTCCTTGGGTTGATACCTGTCCTTATCAGCTTGGGCCAGCAACTCTTTTAAGTCAGAACAATCAACCATTTTCAGAACGCACAACCGACACAAACACAGTAAAAGAAAGCTAGGTAAATCATGCAGAAAAAAGTAAACTACCAGTTACTATTAGCGAATGATGATGGTATGTCCACGATAGAATATGCCATGGGTTCGCTCGCGGCCGCAGCGCTTGCCGCGGTGCTCTATGCCGTGGTCAATGGTGGCGAAGTTACCAGCGCTATCACGTCCATCATCACCGACGCCCTGTCCAACACCCCAGGCTAATGCGCGCGCTTGATGACGCCGGCTCCGTCACCATTGAGGCCGCATTGTCGCTGTCCGCACTCGTCATCGTTGCCGCGGGAATCGTGGGTGGCATCGCCACGCTGTCGGCCCACCTCGCTGCCGTTGACGCCGCGGGCGCTGCAGCCCGCTCCGCCGCCATCGGCGTGGACTTTCAGCGCGATGGAGTGACGGTGAACGTGAGCGAAGGCTCCGGGCTTATGACCGCTGAGGCCGCCGTGCCGGCACCGCTGGGGACTATGCGCGCGCAGGCGGTGTTTCCCGCGGAGATGGCAGCGGGTGGGAACAACGGGGCGCAGCCATGAGGCGTCGTCAGCGTAGTTGGGGAAGGATCCTGGCGGGGGAGGAGGGCTATGCCACCGTCGTCACCGCCGGGATCATCGCCGCGGTGGCTTCTCTGTTGCTGGCGGTTGCGGCAGTTGCTTCACTCGTTGTAGCGCGGCACGAAGCACAGGTGGCGGCGGACCTCGCCGCCGTGGCCGGTGCGTGGGAGGTAGCCAAGGGCAGGGACGCCTGCACGAAGGCCACAGAGATCGCCGCGCTCAACGGCGCGGAACTCGGCTCCTGTGACATCGATGGGCGCGACGTGGAGGTCACTGCCCGGCTGCGCGGGCGCAGCGCTATCGCCCGCGCCGGTCCGGTCTAAGAGGTCATGGTGACCAGCGCGCCGAGGAGGGCTATAGCGCCTGCCTTGTCCAGTGGGTTGTTGCCGTTGCCGCACTTGGGGGATTGCACGCACGACGGGCAGCCGGACTCGCAAGGGCAGGAGCGCACGGCCTCAAAGGTGGCCTTGATCCACTCGGGGAAGCGCCGGAAACCTTCCTCGGCGAAGCCGGCGCCGCCGGGATGGCCGTCGTAGACGAAGACCGTGGGCAAGCCCGTATCGGCGTGCTGGGCGGTGGACACGCCGCCGATATCCCAGCGGTCGCAGGTGGCAATGAGCGGTAGCAACCCAATGGCGGCGTGCTCGGCCGCATGGAGGGTGCCCGGGGTGCGCCCGGCGGTGACTCCCATCGCTGCGAGTGCCAGCGGATCGATGGTGTAGGCCACCGCCCGGGTCACCAGGCGCTGCTCCGGCAGGTCAAGGGGGATATCCTCGCCCACGGAGCCATCGGGAAGCCGTACCTGGTAGCCGGTGACCTTATCGGTCACCTCAACCTCCAGGCTGGCCACCCACAGGCCGGGAGCGTAGTTCACCAGGTCATCGGCTTCGCTCAGGATGCGGATATCCGTCGTGGACTTTGGCTGCGTGGTGTAGTCCGGGGCCTTTGGCACGGCGAGGGCCACGCCCGGCTCGGCGGACGCCGAACCATCGCCTCCGCCGAGGTGAAGTTCCTCGATGACGAAGCTCTCGCCACGGTGCAGGTACACCGCGCCGGGATGCACCTGGCTTACCGCGCGGGCTGAATCGATGGTGCCCAGCAGGCGGCCATCGGAGGAATCCACAATCATGACTTCCTCGCCCGAACCGCCGCGCAGCGAGACTGCTGTGTGCGCGGTCTCCGGGGTGAGCTCGCTTGAGTCAGCCGGCAGGGGAGCGGCGAACCAACCCTGCGGGCGCCGGCGCAGCAAGCCTTGCTGGGCTAGGTCGTGGACCACGTCTTCGGCGCGGAAGGCAGCTACGTCGGCATCAGACAACGGTTTCTCCACCGCCGCGCAGTACACGTGCCCGGCCAGGATATAGGGGTTAGCCGGGTTGAACACGCTGGCCTCCACCGGTCGGCCCAACAGTGCCTCTGGGTGGTGAACCAGGTAGGTGTCCATCGGTTCATCGCGGGCCACCAGCACCACCAGCGAGCCCTGGCCGCGGCGGCCCGCGCGCCCGGCCTGCTGCCAGAAGCTAGCAACCGTGCCCGGGAACCCAGCGGTGACCACGGCATCGAGCCCGCCGACGTCGATGCCCAGCTCCAAAGCCGAGGTGGTGGCCACGCCGAGCAGGGAGCCATCGTCCAGCGCCTGCTCCAGCGCGCGGCGGTCTTCGGCCAAATACCCCGCGCGGTAGGCGGCAATCCGGCGCGCAAAATCCGGCCGGCCCAGCCTCCCGGAGAGCTCTTCTGCTGCCCGCAGCGCGGTGGTCTCTGCCGCGCGCCGCGAGCGCACAAAGGTCAACGTTCGAGCGCCCTGCGCCACGAGCGCGGCCATCATCCAGGCCGCTTCCGTTGTGGCGGCGCGGCGCACGGGGGCGCCGTTTTGGCCCTCAATTCCCTCCATGAAACCCGGCTCCCACAGCGCTACCGTCCGCGCGCCCGTCGGCGCGCCATCCTCGGTTACGGGGAGAAACTCGCGTCCCGTCAGCCGTGCAGCATGCCGGGCGGGATCCCGCATGGTCGCCGAAGCCGCAATCACCACCGGCCGCGAACCATAGTGCGCGCACAGCCGCAGCAAACGCCTCACCACGAGCGCCACGTTCGCCCCGAAAACCCCGCGGTAGGCGTGCGCCTCATCAATCACGATGAACTTCAAGTGCCGCAGCACCCGCGCCCACCGCTGGTGCGCGCCCAGCAGAGAAGAATGAATCATGTCCGGGTTGGAGAAGATAAACCGCGCCTGATCGCGGATACCGGCGCGAGCTTCGGTGGGGGTATCACCGTCGTAGGGGGCGGGGTGGACGTCGTGAAGCGCGGCGATGCTCTGCGTGAGCTCGAGCACCGTGCGCAGCTGGTCCGAGCCCAGCGCCTTCGTCGGCGTGATGTAGAGCGCGCACGCGGTCGGGTCCTGCGTCAGACGGGACAGAATGGGCAAACGGTAACCCAGGGACTTTCCGGAACTCGTGCCGGTGGAGACCACGACGTCGCGCCCCTCCCACGCGGCCTGTGCCACGGCGACCTGGTGGGCATAGAGCTTGGCGACGCCTCGTTCCTCCAACGCCTCCCGCAACTCCGGCAGGACCCACTCGGGCCACTCGGCATAGCGTGCTGGTTGGGCAGGCAGGGTGGTGGAGTGCGTTAGCTCGGACTCGGGGAAACACTCAACAAGGTGCTCGACGAGCTCCTCACCCAGAGGGTTCTCACTCACGCTTGCCTCCACTAATCTGCTGTAGGTGCCCAAACGTGGCACACTGGTGCACTAGTTTGCACTACTTTATTTCCGCAAAGGACAACTCATCATGGCATACGGTACCGTCAAGTTCTTCAACGCCGAAAAAGGTTACGGCTTCATTGAGCAGGAGGACGGCTCCGGCGACATCTTCGTGCACTACACCGAAATCCAAGGAACCGGCTTCCGCACCCTCGAAGATAACCAGCGCGTCTCCTTTGAGATTGGGGAAGACGCTAAAGGCCAGCAGGCCACCAACGTCGAGGTGGTTTAGGGGGACTCGGCGTAGCCGCGCCGGGTATCCCACCATTCCAGCAGCTTATTCTGCCCCTTTTGCAGGCCGAAGCCGATGATGATGGCGGCGATGATGGAAATGAGCATGGCTATCGCGGGTGAGCCGGAGAAGGCCACGCCGCCGAGGTAGCCAATGGCTAGCGCCTGCGCCACCCACAACAGGACACCGAAGGTGTCGAAGAAGAAAAACAGCGGCCAGGGATAGCGCATGGAGCCCAGCAGAATCGTCATAAACAGGCGGGCCGAGGGGATGAAGCGCGCGATGATGATGGCCGCGCCGCCGCTGCGCCGAATATTACGCTTGACCCACGTCAAAGCGTCGTAGGCCTTCGTTCCCTTTTGGGCTCTATTAATAAGGGCGATGAGCCGCGTTCCCAGGAGGAAGCACAAGTTATCCCCCAAAATTGCGGCAACCATGGCGACGAAAAACATGGTGGGAAGGTGGGGGAAACCTTGGGAGCCAGACCAGGCGCCCACCATGTTGAGGGGAACCTCCGAAGGCAAAACGGGGAAGAAGCAGTCGAGGAAAATCAGTGAACCCACCAGCGGATAAATCCACTGTGTGGCCATGATGACCTCGAACCATGCAGTAATAGACGCAATCACGCTGTCTCCCAGTTGTGTGCTGTGAGGCGAATCCTCGGACGGCCAGTATAGACCCCCGGTTGTGTGGACGTGAACTGGCCTGAATAACTAGAGTAAGCCTCTATCTGTGTACTCTAGGGGCAATTGCCCAGCAGAGGACTAGCCATCGGAAGGGATGAAGTCGAAGTGGCAGAAGCTACCGGCCCGGGGAAGACCCTGGTCATCGTCGAGTCAGCAACCAAGGCGAAGAAGATTCAGCCTTACCTCGGCGATAAGTACATTGTTGAGGCCTCCGTCGGCCACATCCGGGACCTTCCCCGCGGCGCCGCCGACGTCCCCGCCAAGTATAAGAAGGAATCCTGGGCGCGCCTCGGTGTTAACCCGGAGGATAACTTCACCCCGCTGTACGTCATCAGCCAGGACAAGAAGAAGAAGGTCGCTGACCTCAAGGCCAAGCTGAAGCAGTGCGATCAGCTCTACCTCGCAACAGACCCCGACCGCGAGGGTGAGGCCATTGCCTGGCACCTGCTGGAAGTACTCAAGCCCAAGGTGCCGGTGCGCCGCATGGTCTTCAACGAGATCACCAAGTCCGCCATCCTGGAGGCAGCGGAAAACACCCGTGAGCTTGATGAGAATCTCATCGACGCCCAGGAAACCCGCCGCATCCTGGACCGCCTCTATGGCTACGAGGTCTCCCCGGTGCTGTGGAAGAAGGTCATGCCGCGCCTGTCGGCTGGCCGCGTGCAGTCGGTGGCCACCCGTGTCATCGTCGAGCGCGAGCGCGAGCGCATGGCATTCATCCCCGCCGAGTATTGGGATCTCACGGCAACGCTGAAATCCACGCCGGACTTCGACGCGCGCCTGAGCGCCCTCGACGGCAAGCGCGTGGCCGCGGGCCGCGACTTCAACGATAGGGGTCAGCTGAAGAGCGACGAGGTGGTCGTCGTCAAGCAGGCCCAGGCGGAGCAGCTGGCCAGCGCGCTGGAAGGTTCCACCATGACCGTGGCCAGCGTCGAGCACAAGCCTTATTCGCGCAAGCCTTCCGCGCCGTTTATGACCTCGACGCTGCAGCAGGAGGCCGGCCGCCGCCTGCACTACACCTCGGAGCGCACGATGCGCATTGCGCAGCGCCTCTACGAGAACGGTCACATCACCTATATGCGTACCGACTCGACCTCCCTGTCCAAGCAGGGCCTGGATGCTGCGCGTGAGGCTGCCTCCTCCATCTTCGGCGCGGAGTTCGTCTCAGATGGACCGCGCCGGTATGACCGCAAGGTGAAGAACTCCCAGGAGGCCCACGAGGCCATCCGTCCCGCCGGCGAGCGTTTTGCCACCCCGGGCCAGCTGGCCGGGCAGCTCGACGCCGAGGAATACAAGCTCTACGAGCTGATTTGGAAGCGCACCGTGGCCTGCCAGATGGCAGATGCCAAGGGAACCTCGATGAAGGTGACCGCAGCTGTCAACGCCGGCGGCCACGACGCTGACTTCTCCGCCACCGGCCGCACGATTACCTTCCCGGGCTTCCTCAAGGCCTACGAGGACGTGGCGGCGAAGGACTCGAAGGGAGAGTCCCGCCTGCCGCACCTCAACGAGGGCGACACGCTGAAGACCGCTGCGGTTACTGCCGACGGCCACTCCACCAACCCGCCGGCGCGCTATACCGAGGCCAGCTTGGTCAAGAAGATGGAAGATTTGGGCATTGGGCGCCCGTCGACGTACGCCTCCATCATCAAGACCATCCAGGACCGCGGCTACGTGCTCTCCCGTGGCAACGCGCTGGTGCCCTCGTGGGTTGCCTTCGCGGTTGTGGGCCTGCTGGAGAATAACTTCACCGAGCTCGTGGATTATGACTTCACCTCCTCCATGGAGGACGAACTCGATGCGATTGCCGCCGGTTCGGAGAACGGCACGGATTGGCTGAATAACTTCTACTTTGGCAACACCGAGGCTGGTGAGCGCAAAGCAGCGTCGATCGCCCGCCACGGCGGCCTGAAGTCCTTGGTGGACATCAACCTAGAGGCCATCGATGCCCGCCAGGTCAACTCCCTGCGCCTCTACACGGACGCGGAAGGCCGCGATGTCTTCGTGCGCGTGGGCCGCTACGGTCCGTATATCGAGCGCGCCGTGGGCACTAACGAGGACGGCACGGTGGAGTACCAGCGCGCCAACCTCTCGGAGACGGTCACCCCGGATGAGCTCAACGAGGCTTTGGCGGAGAAGCTCTTTGCCACCCCGCAGGGTGGGCGCGAGTTGGGACAGAACCCGGAGAACGGACGCACCATCGTGGCCAAGGAGGGCCGTTTCGGCCCGTACGTGACCGAGCAGGTGCGTGACGACGAGCGCGAGAAGGCCGAGGCCGAAGCCGAGGAGATCGTCAAGGAAGAGCGCGCCGCCGAGGACGCCCAGCGCGCGGCTGAGGGCAAGCGCGCCAAGAACTGGGAGACCAAGACCGCGGCGAAACAGAAGGAAAAGCGCATTGCTGAGTACGTCGAGGAGAAGCTGAAGCCGGGCACGGCCTCGCTCTTTGCTTCGATGGAGCCGTCCAGCGTCACGCTGGAGGAAGCGCTGAAGCTGTTGAGCCTGCCGCGTGAGGTGGGCGTGGACCCCTCGGACGGCGAGGTCATCACCGCGCAGAACGGCCGCTATGGCCCGTACCTGAAGAAGGGCAAGGATTCCCGTTCCTTGGCCAAGGAGGAGCAGATCTTCTCCATCACCCTGGACGAGGCGCGCCGCATCTACGCGGAGCCGAAGCGCCGCGGCCGCGCGGCCGCACAGCCGCCGATTAAGCAGCTGGGTGACAACGACGTCTCCGGCAAGCCGATGACGGTCAAGGACGGCCGCTTTGGCCCGTACGTCACTGACGGCACGACGAATGCCTCGCTGCGCCGCGGTGACGATCCGGAGCAGCTTACCGACGCCCGCGCGAACGAGCTCCTCTCCGAGCGCCGCGCCAAGGACGCAGCGAACGGTGGGGCGAAGAAGTCGACGAAGAAGAGCACTAAGAAGTCGACCAAGAAATCGACCAAGAAGGCCACGAAGAAGTCGAGCAAGAAGGCGACGAAGAAGCCTTCACCGGGCACGAAGAACGTGGTCAAGGCCGGATCGCGCAGGAAGTAGCAGGACATGAAGACCAGCTTCGCCCGCGACATGCTAGACCGCACCCAAGAGGGCACCGAGGCTCTCCTGCGCGCGGTGGGCCCGGCCTTTGCTGGCCGCGATCACCTCACCCTCGGCGCGCTCGCCGCGGGGGAGACTGCAGTCTGGTCACGCCTGTTTAACTGGCGCATGCTCGGCACGGCCACGACCGCCGCTGTACCCGTGCTGTTGGCCCTGCGCCCAGACTGCGCACCGGAGACCCGCGTGGGGCTTATCGCCGCTTCGCTTGGCCAGGCCGCCAAGCGCGGCGCACCAACGACGTTCGGCGTGACGTGCGTGAGCGTGCAATACGCATCCTTCGCGTGGGCGCTGCGCGGTGCGCGCAATGATGCGCTGGGTTGGGGCCTGCGCGCCGGCGCGTGGGCCGCGGGCAGTGCACTGTCCCGTACTCGCTGCGAGCGCCGCGCCACGGCTATCGCCGGAATCCCGGCGGCTGCGCTCTCCGCGCTAGCTGGTGACCCAGCCCTGCGCGCTGCCGAATCTACGCAGGGGCTGAGCCACGGTGCTAACCTGCTTCTGGCCTCTGAGGCGCTGACGGTCCTGAACCCGGCTGAACAGCGCCAGGATGCGGGCCTGCGTGGCCGGGTTCTGGATGCGGCGCAGTCGGCGGCACAGACGGTAGGCCTGGTGCTGCTGGTGGATGGGCTGGCGCGGAAGGGCCGCGGTTAGGCGCAGCACCTAATTCCGGGCGCATCGTCTTGCCATAGGACAAGCGTCGGTGTACCCATTCGAAGGGCCCGGGCTTGCCCGCGGCCTCGAGCGCGCAGGCGATGAGGAGCGTTGCTAGCCATACGCCGGTGGCTAGCGCTGCCTGGCCCGCGGCGCTGAGCTCCGGGCCAATGTTGAGGGTAAAGGGGTAGACCAGCGCCAGGAAGAACACGGACTGCAGCACGTAGCCGGTCATGGAACGCTTGCCCAGCGCAATCAGCGGCCACAGGAACCAGGGGCGCGCACCACGGCGCTGCAGGGGTTCTAGGGCGAGTGTTGCCCCCGCCACGATGCCCGGCCCGGTGAGCATGCCGATGCAGCTATTCGCCGCGTTGAGGGGTTCCGCTAGAGCTGGGTCCAGCACCCCAATCGTCGACAAGCCCCAGGGCAGGCCGAGGAAAAGGATGATGGCTAGGGCCAAAATGGTCCACGCCCACAGCTCGCGCCGATGGCCCCCGGCCAAGGTTCCGCGGCGCGCCCACACGAAACCTACGAGCATCACCGGAAGGACCAAGGCTCCCGTCAGGGGAACGGAAAAAGCTTGGGCGCCGACCATGATGGCCTGCTCACCCAGCAGCTCCCAGTAGGATTCGGCGGCGGTGAAGCCGCTGAGATCAAACTCCGACGTATCGACAAGCGCGGCCCCAACGCCCATTCCGATACCCGCCACAACCAGCAGCGCACAGAACCCGTAGGCCACGCGCATGAGGAGCTTGTCGGTTAAAGTAAGCAGCAACGCAATGAGCATGCCCATCGCGCCGTAGAGCAGCATGATGTCGTCGGAAAAGAGGAAGAGGCAGTGCAGGGCACCGAATAAAGCAAGAAAGCCATAGCGCTTTGCCAACACGGCCTGCGCGCGCCGCAGTGGGAAGCCGCGTCGCCACAAGCTCATTGCGATAAGCCCCACGCCAAAGCCGAGAAGCGTGGAGAACATCGGCAGGCCGCGCACATGCACGAACATGGCGGAAAAGACCACATAGACTTCGTCAACGAGGGTATCGACGCCGCCGAAATAGGCATCGGGGCCATCGCCGTCGTTCATAATCCACGCGGTGCAGACATTAGCCAGCGCGATGCCCAGCAGGGCCATGCCGCGGGCGACGTCGGGGACGAGAAGACGAGGACTCGAATACTGGCGTGGCGGATGGGGCTGGTGGGGCTGATGAGGCATGGCCCCAAGCTACCAGAAGCACAAAAACTTATTTATCCGAGAGCGCGTTCCGCCAAGGTCGGGCGAATCGGGCGCGCCAGCTGCGTCATGCGGCGGCGCCCGCGCAGCTCAATAGACTTCATCAGCGTCCAGCGCGCTTGCTCTGCCTCGTTGGCGCCGCGCAGCGTGGCGGAGTTGGTGAGCACCTGGCCCGGGGTGTCCTTGGCCAGTTCGGTGAGACGGGCAGCCTCGTTGACGGCATCACCAATGACGGTGTACTCGAAGCGGTCCGCACCACCAATGTGCCCGGCCACCACGTGGCCCGCGGCCACGCCGATGCCCGCCTGCAGCCGCAACCCGCGCAGTTCCTGGCGAAGCTCGCGGGCGGCCTGCAAAGCCATGGAGTTCGCGTCGTAGACCGTCAGCGGGGCACCGAAGACGGCCAGGGCGGCATCACCCTGGAACTTGTTGATGATGCCCTTGTTCCGGTGCACCACCTCAACGACGTGCTCAAAGAACTTGTTGAGCTCCTCCACCACTTCTTCCGGGGTGTGGTTGACGGCGAAGGTGGTGGAGCCGATGACGTCGATAAACAGCACGGCCACTTTGCGGTCCTCGCCGCCCAGCTCCGGGCGTTCCTCCAGGGCGCGCTGTGCCACCTCGGCGCCGACATAGCGGCCGAAAATATCGCGCACGCGCTGGCGCTCACGCAGGCCGCGCATCATCTCGTTGAATCCGGCCTGAAGAACGCCGAGCTCGGAGCCGTCGTAGATGTCCACCTGGACGTCACTCTCGCCGCGGCGTACGCGGTTGATGGCGTCCTGCAGCTCAATGATGGGATCGACCACGCTCATCATCGCGAACATGGTGCCCATGAGCCCGGTGCCCAGCGCGGTAACGGTCAGCGCGACGATGGCCGGCATGATGTCTGAGGTCTCAGGGCTAAACAGGCCTGCCTGTTGCCCCATGAGGACAAGCACGATGCCGATGAGCGGGATGCCGGAGGTCATCATCCAGGTGGAAAGCAGGCGGTACTTAATCGGCGGCTCCAAGGTGGAATCCTCAAAGCGCCGCGCCACGGCCTCCGCAGCCACGGGGCGCACGAGGCGCTCCGCCTGCAGGTACGTCAACAGCACGATGAGGCCGCCAGCCAATGCAGCAGAAACACCGACTACCACGGCCAGCCGCGCCGAGTGCTGGCCTGCCAGCACCACTGCCAAGATGATGCCCAGCAGCCACACGCCCGCGGCCACACCGGCCTGGTAGAGCGGGATGCGCAGGACCAGGTTGCGCACCATGTTGGGATCATGGTCATCGGGGCTGCGTTGCCAGTCCAACACCGGCCTGAAAAGCCGAAGTGTTACCGCTATGCCGATGATGACCGCAAAGGTCACGAACAGCGTGCCGTAGGTCCACAGGTGGGGCGTGTGAGCGATGAAATCGGAGATCTCCGGCATGGGGAGAAAGAAGACCACGAAGGTCATGATCGCAATGGCGCCGATGATGTTGGCTCCAAGGACGAGCGCGGCGTACATCGGCCATTGAGTACCCCATAACCAGCGGGCGCCACGCATCAGTCTGTTCATGATTAACAACTCTAGTTATCCCAGTAGGCTAGGGCGAGTGAACACCTCCAGCGTTGCCGAAAGGCTTGCCGACGCCCCCTCCGTCTCCCACACCATCCTCAGTGCTGCTCGCGCGGCTCGCGGTGAGGGCGACTCGCGAGCGATGAGCCACTCCTGGCTTTTTACCGGCCCTCCCGGTGCCGGCCGTTCGCTGGCCGCGCAGTGCTTTGCCGCGGCGCTCATGTGTACGTCCGCCGATGAGAACGGCAACCCCGGCTGCGGGCGCTGCCCCTCCTGTCAAAGCGTCCTGGACAATCAAGAGCACACCGACTTGGTCTACGTGGATCCGCAGGAGCAGTTCATCACCGTGGGCGAGGCCCGTGAGGTCATCGGGCGCGCCGCCAGCCTGCCGAGCGTGGCGCCGTGGCGCGTGGTCATCTTCAACAAGGCCGACCGCCTGCGCAATGAGGCCGCCAACGCGCTGCTCAAAACCGTGGAGGAGCCCCCGGAGCGCACCGTCATCATCATGGTGGCGCCCTCGGAGGACCCGGAGGACTTCTCGGTCACGCTGCGCTCGCGCTGCCGTCACCTTTATATTCCGGCGCCGAGTGTGGAGGGCGTCGTCAAGCAGCTCGTCGCCGAAGGTGCCAGCGAGGATGACGCGCGTCTGGCCGCCGTGACCACCCTGCGCCACGTGGGGCGTGCGCGACACCTGGTCAACGAACCCGCCGCGCAGAAGCGCCGTGCCATGGCCATCAACCTGGCTGAGGACGTCTTCCACGGCTCCCAGGCCTTCCAGTCTGTCACCGCGTTGCTGAAATTCATTGAGAAGGAAGCTAAGGACTCCCACGCGGAGGCAGAGGAGGCGGAGCGCTCCAAGATTGAACAATCCTTCGGCGTCGGCGCCAAGGGCAAGGGCGCGACCAAGGCGCAACGCGACGCCCGCAGTGCCCTGAAGGACATGGAGGAGCTTCACAAGAAGCGCGCTAAACGACGCATCTCCGATGGCCTCGACATCGCCCTCGTGGATCTCGCCGGTATTTACCGCGATGCACTCATGCTGAAAGTCGGCGCTGAGGTGGAGATGACCCACCCGGACTTCGCGGGCCTGGCGGGCGAACTTGCCCAGCGCGTGAGCGAAGACGGCTTGCTGGCCGCCCAGTCCGCTATCCGCACCTGCCGCGAGCAGCTGCCGCAGAACGTCACCCCGCAGGTGGCTTTCGACGGCATGGTGGGCCGCCTGCGCCTGGCCTGTGGCGCGCGCTAACCAGCACGTGTGCTGCGTGCACACTACAGGTGATAGCCCGATTTCTTTATCAGCCCAGGCCTAGGCTAAACTCTCAGGCGGTGCATATACACACTGCATCGTGCCGCCTTAGCTCAGTCGGTAGAGCATCTCACTCGTAATGAGAAGGTCGCGAGTTCGATTCTCGCAGGCGGCTCCACTTAGACGTCGGATTTGATAAGTACCCTTTTGCGTTAGCGAGTATCGCTTAGGTGGGGTTGCCCGCAAATCGTGGACACGTAGTGGAGCTACCTAGTGGTTAGGCAGCTATTTCTTTTCTGCTGTTGATTGCGTCGGCGTGGTTCTCGAAGT
>QWCQ01000423.1_pt1 | contig 68683 bp, 45 predicted proteins | sample 1972701 | NCBI WGS metagenome assembly QWCQ01 (sample SAMN09866704, study PRJNA288562) | Human gut metagenome isolate pre4_stool, whole genome shotgun sequencing... | reverse complement strand
GCCGTATGCGGAACCGCATGTACGGTGGTGTGAGAGGTCGGTGAACACGAAAGTAGGAGATAAACACCTATAATTAGTGTTTACCTCCTACTCGATTACACTGGCGCCATGTCAATCGCGTTTCAATCATCCCAGAAGACCCATGTGTAGACGATTGTAGCATGATAACTATCAACAAATCAATGTCTTACATTTTTAAAATTAGACTTAAAAAGATTGAATAATTTGTCTGTTCGCCTTTTTTTGCATACCTTTGCACCCGATAAAAATAGAGATGGCATTTTGTAGTGATTATAAGCAGGCCATCTACTAAGTATCTAACGGAGCCGGATGAGCAGAAAAAAAGTTCTCACATAGCTGCCATCCCGGGCATGTTTGACAAGAGCGTTGTCAAGTCCAGGCTCCATAAACAAGTAAATATGGAGAGAATAAAAAAGATTGTTTTTGTAACATGGATAATCTTGCTCTTTCTTCCCGGTTTTGCCTTGGCAGGACAGATGAAAGGCACCAGTGCAACAAGCAATTTCGATTGGACTCCAGTGATGGAGGCAATCATTCATGTAGAGAGTCGTGGAGATGTCAATGCGAGGAGCGGAAATTCGGTAGGTGTGATGCAGATTACGCCGATACTCGTAGCAGAATGCAATCAAATCTTGAAAAGACGTAACAGCAAGAAACGCTACAAGCTGTCAGACCGCCTAAGTGTGGCAAAGTCTAAAGAGATGTTTCTATTGATTCAATCGGTGTATAACCCGAATAACAACGTTGAGAAAGCAATCCGTTCATGGAACGGTGGACCTAACTACAGTAACCGTAGTACGCATCATTACTTCAGGAAAGTGATGAAGGTGCTGAGAGGATAATTAGAGGGTTTAGCTTTTTTACCGATTTAAGACTTATAGAGATCCAACTGTTAGACATCTGAAACAGGATGCTAACAGTTGGATTTTTTTCTGTCTGCATTACATGGATGTTGATGATTTGGAGTAAGCCATGTCTTCATATATCATTTTTCATTGGAAACATCGTGAATTTCCGGTGCTTAATTCCCTCCCCCCTGTAACGTTCATTCTCTTTATTTTTTACTATCTTTGCAGAAGATAGGCTTCGCCTCAGCAATACCAAGCCAGCTTGATTGCGTTCGGCTCGCGCTATCTTTGCAGAAGATAGGCTTCGCCTCAGCATAGAAAGTAAACTTTCTCTGTCTTCGGCTTGCTCAATCTTTGCAGAAGAAATGCTTCGTTTACTTAAACATGGGAAATGATGTTTCTTTCCTAAAAAATGATTAAAAACCAACATGAAAATAATAATGATAGCCCTGATTGGGCACTTGCTCGTAGGCACAATAACGGGTATGGCACAACGATGGCCACCGATCTCACTGCTGTAAATGACAGAGATGACGTTAAACTCTATGAACAATTATTTCGGTATCACGAGATTACCGAGGCCTGTCATCGGGTTTATTTCATGCCCTTGGAAGATAATAGTCAGGTGATGGTGATAAAAAGAGGTGAAAAATGGTTCGACGCCGTGATGCTTCGCGGTTTCATTGAACTGTATCGGGTAACCAAGGATGTAAGTTATATCCATTCGTTAGAATCGTCTTTGCGGCAGGCATGTAAGGAAAAAACGCCCCAATGACAAAGGGTTGTTTACCAACCAGCTGCTTCGACAGCGCTCAAAACTAACCCGTGGAAGAGTCCGTCGTCCGCAGAGCAAGAGCCTTCTCACACAGGCTGCGATGATAGGAATGATGACAAGATTATCAAATATTAAATAACAATCAATTTTATGAAACAAAGAATGAAGTTATTGGCAGGTGCCAGCTTGATGTTGGGTCTGTCTGCAAATGGTGCAATGGCCTACACAATGACTGCTGAAAGCACAGCCATCGTGGCTGCTGCCGACAACACCAAGTTAGTAACCCAGCGTCCCCCTGTGGCAGAACGTTTATTCGTTTCCGACGCTGTTGAGAAGAAAATTAAGGAAGTACGCAAGCTGTTGAAGGGCAATCCCTACCTGGCTTGGATGTTCGAAAATTGTTTTCCCAACACCTTAGATACCACAGTCCACTTCAACGGCAAAGATGATACCTTCGTCTACACAGGCGATATTCACGCCATGTGGTTGCGTGATTCGGCTGCGCAGGTGTGGCCGTATGTTCAATTGGCCAACAAAGATCCTAAGCTGAAAACCATGTTGCGCGGTACTATTCTACGTCAATTGAAATGTATCAACATCGATCCCTACGCCAATGCTTTCAACATGGGACCGACAGGGGGCGAGTGGCAGAGCGACTTGACTGACATGAAACCCGAACTGCATGAGCGCAAATACGAGATTGACTCGCTATGTTATCCGCTCCGCTTGGCTTACCACTATTGGCAAGTAACAGGTGACGACTCTGTTTTCGGGCCAGAATGGATAGAGGCGATGAAGAATATCTTGAAGACGTTCCACGAACAGCAACGCAAGAATGGGGTAGGACCGTACAAATTCCAACGCAAGACCGAGCGACAATTAGACACCGTGTCAAACGATGGATTGGGAAACCCTGTGAAGCCAGTTGGACTTATTGCCTCATTCTTCCGCCCGTCAGACGACGCTACCACCTTTTTGTTCCTTGTTCCGTCCAATTTCATGGCGGTTTCTTCACTTCGCAAGGCTGCTGAGATTCTGACAAAGGTAAACAAGAACACTGTTTTGGCCAGCCAATGTACCGCTTTGGCCGATGAGGTGGCAGCTGCTTTACAGAAATATGCAGTACACAACCACCCCAAATATGGTAAGATTTATGCTTTTGAGGTTGATGGCTTCGGCAACCAGTTGCTCATGGACGATGCCAATGTGCCCAGTTTGTTGGGCATGGCTTACCTGGGTGATGTAGACGTGAACGACCCTATTTACCAGAACACGCGTCGCTTTGTGTGGAGCGAGGACAATCCTTATTTCTTCAAGGGCGCAGCGGGAGAAGGTGTTGGTGGACCGCATACTGGATATGACATGATTTGGCCAATGACCATTATGATGAAAGCCTTTACCAGCAACAACGACGCTGAAATCAAAGAATGTATCGAACAGCTCATGCGTACCGATGCCGGATTGGGCTTCATGCACGAGTCTTTCCATAAAAACGATGCCACAAAATTCACTCGTTCGTGGTTTGCTTGGCAGAACACGCTCTTCGGTGAACTGATTATCAAGCTTCTTGACGACGGCAAACTAAACGTATTGTTGAGTGCGAAACGATAATCAGAACAACTTTTTATATCTCACTTTCGTGCCGGGTCCCATTAAAGTGGCCCGGCATTCGTTTTTCTTATCGTTCCCCATTGTTTGGAACATTCCTTTGTTCTGGTAGTTGTGCGCTTAACGAATGCCGCAACAAGAAGAATAAACCTTTTCTTTCTTGATTATCAAGGATATTGCTTACTTTTGCCAAACGATGAAAAAATGAAAAGGCTATCGAACAATTTTCCGCCGATTCATACGGTACAAGTGGGGTTATAGTAGATATAATATGACTTACTTTGTAGTTCAGGCCCTGTCCTGTAATGTGAAAGTAGGTATTAAAAATTAATTCATCAGACCTGATTAAAGAAGATGTTGCTGTCTGTCATCATCCCCGTTTACAATGTAGAACACACCCTTGAAAGGTGTGTGCAGAGCGTGTTGGCTCAGAATGTTCCTGATATGGAAGTCATCTTTGTGGATGATGGGTCGACAGATGGCTCGGCTGTTCTCTGTGATACTTACCGCAATAAAAAGAACGTCACCGTCATTCACCAGGACAATGCGGGACTCTCTGCGGCACGAAACACGGGGCTAACGGTGGCACAAGGCAGGTATGTCACTTTTGTTGACTCGGATGATTACTTGGATGCCGACCTCTATCCCTCGCTGATGAAGGTATTACAAGCGGATGACGATATCGACTTGTTGGAATATTCGTTTGTCAGAGACGATGGAAAGAATGTGGAAACGTATGTGCTTCACGACAAGTGTTATCACAATGTGTGGCGCTATTGGTTCGAAGCTAAGGCATATCTGCATGGTTTCGCCTGTAATAAAATATTCAAACGAGCGCTGTTTGACACCATCCACTTTCCCGTTGGTCGTAAATTTGAGGACATCTTTGTGCTTCCACAGTTGTTAGGTAAGGTTCGCTATGTTCGTACCACTCCTATCGGGTTTTACCAATATACCTATAATAAGAACGGTATAACGGCTCTGGCACAGGGCAATGAATGGAAAGACCTGTTGCAAGCGCATCTCAACGTATTGGAAAACACGTCCCTTCAAGCCTACGAAGGCTTTGGCGCTTACTATGCCCATGTGTTGAATGTCCAGTTGCATACCTACGAATTGACGGGCAATGCGAACGACATTCAGCTTCCCAGACTTCCCTTTTACGGCACCCTGAAATTAAAGTTGCTACGTCTTTTTGGCATGAGACGCCTGTGCATGTTACATCGCTGCCTGCACCAGTTACTGTAAAACAGCTACCCAGCCTGTGGATTGACTGAAAATCAAGATGTTCGTTGATGATGAATTTACTTGACATCAAGGCTTTTGATAGCTGACGAGTTTGCCAACTACGATGCATTTTTCGCCAAATTTCTATATTGAAAGTTTTCAAGAGCCGTTTTAAGGGTAAAAAAACAGATAAAATATTTTATAATTCTGTAGAACGTGATGAATTAGGTTCAGCTCCTCACAAATAGACTAATTAAATCACTTCATGCAGGGCAGGTTTCATAAAATCTTGCTAGAAGCAGAATAGACACATCGAGCGCAGCGGCATGTTCGTTGCGCTCGATGACGGATAGGCAATGAATGGTATTGGTTGGGTACATCCAACGTAAAAGTGAATAAATGATAACGCATTTGCCTGTTCCTGTTTTTTGTTGTAAATTTGCCATACTAATAACACTAACTAAATAAATAATATGAACATCATTAAAACGTGTCTGTCTGCACTCGCACTGGTTACTGCCATGAACGCAAGTGCACTCGATAAACTAGACCCCGTAGACTATGTAAACCCTTTGGTGGGTACCCTGTCCAAGGTTTCCCTCTCAACAGGTAATACCTATCCGGCCATCGCCCTGCCATGGGGCATGAACTTCTGGATGCCTCAAACTGGTAAGATGGGAGATGGATGGGCCTACGTTTATACAGCCGACAAACTTCGCGGATTTAAGCAAACGCATCAACCCAGTCCATGGATCAACGACTACGGACAGTTTGCCATCATGCCCATCACCGGCAAGCCGGTATTCAATGAAGATGAACGAGCCAGTTGGTTCTCACACAAGGCCGAAGTAGTCAAACCCTATTACTATCGCGTCTATCTGGCTGACCACGACGTGGTGACGGAATTGACTCCGACAGAGCGTGCCGTCATGTTCAGGTTCACATTCCCCGAGACCGACCAGTCGTATGTAGTGGTAGATGCCCTCGACCGTGGCTCGTCTGTGAAGATTATTCCTTCAGAAAACAAGATTATAGGATATACTACACGCAACAGTGGGGGCGTACCCGACAATTTCAAGAATTATTTTGTCATCAAGTTTGACAAGCCTTTCACATACAAAGCTGCAGTGGCCGATGGCCAAATCAAGCAAGGTACCACGGAAGCAACGGTCAATCACGCTGGTGCCATCATCGGCTTCAAGACCAAACGAGGCGAGCAGGTGCATGCCCGTATCGCCTCTTCTTTCATCAGTCCTGAGCAAGCAGAACTCAACTTGCAGGAGCTGGGCAACCTGTCGTTCGAACAAATCAAGGCACAGGGCCGACAGACATGGAACAAAACGTTGAGCCGAATTGAGGTGGAAGATAAAAATGTAGACCATCTGCGTACCTTCTACTCATGTCTTTACCGCTCTGTATTGTTCCCTCGCAGCTTCTACGAGAAAGACGCCAATGGAAAAATCGTCCATTACAGTCCGTACAACGGCAAGGTATTGCCCGGCTATATGTTTACCGATACAGGGTTCTGGGACACGTTCCGCTGTTTGTTCCCCATGCTCAACCTCATGTATCCGTCCATGAACGTCAAGATGCAAGAGGGTTTGGCCAATGCCTATCTCAAGAGTGGCTTCCTGCCAGAGTGGGCAAGTCCTGGCCATCGCGGCTGCATGGTGGGCAACAACTCGGCATCAGTCGTGGCAGACGCTTACCTGAAAGGTCTGCGTGGTTACGATGCTGAAACGTTGTGGAAAGCCGTGACGCATGGTGCCAACGCGGTTCACCCGAAAGTTAGCTCAACGGGTCGCTTGGGATGGGAGTATTACAACAAATTGGGTTATGTGCCTTACGATGTGAAGATTAATGAGAACGTGGCTCGAACCTTGGAGTATGCCTACGATGACTGGTGCATCTATCAGTTTGGTAAGTCGCTGGGTAAGTCTGAAAAAGAACTGGCTCAGTACAAGAAGAACGCCATGAACTATAAGAACGTATTCGATAAGGAAACCAACTTGATGCGCGGTCGCAATCAGGATGGCAAGTTCCAGACACCGTTCAGTCCCTTAAAATGGGGTGATGCCTTTACAGAAGGCAATTCGTGGCATTACTCTTGGTCCGTATTCCACGACCCACAGGGCTTGATCAACCTCATGGGAGGCAAGCAAACCTTCGTTCAAATGCTCGATTCAGTCTTCAATGTTCCGCCTTTGTTCGATGACAGTTACTACGGAGGCGTTATCCATGAGATACGCGAAATGCAAATCATGAACATGGGTAACTATGCCCATGGCAACCAACCCATCCAGCACATGATTTACATGTACAACTATGGTGGACAGCCTTGGAAGGCTCAATATTGGATTCGCGAGGTGATGGACAAGCTCTACACGGCTCATGCCGACGGCTATTGCGGTGATGAGGACAACGGACAAACCTCTGCTTGGTACGTCTTCTCGGCCATGGGTTTCTATCCCGTTTGTCCAGGTGCCAACCAGTATGTCATTGGTACACCTTACTTTGACAAGATGACCCTGCATTTAGAGAACGGCAAGACCATGACCATCACGGCGCAAAACTGTAGTCAAGAGAACAAATATATTCAGTCGTTGACCATCAACGGCACGCCTTCCACCAAAAACTTCTTCACGCACGACCAGTTGATGCAGGGCGGTAACATCCAGTATGTCATGGGTAGTACCCCCAATAAGCAGCGTGGCATCAGCGATAGTGACGCTCCTTATTCGTTCACGAAAGAACTGACTGGAGCGAAAAGCGTGAAAAGTAAGAAAAGCAGACGTCGCAGATGAACGAGCGTGAACATTCATCGCCCGAATGGCGTTGATTGAGAAGATAAATTTAAAGGCTGGCTCTAACCTGATGATGGGTTAGAACCAGCCTTTCAATTTACCGGCAGTTCCGTTCATGAGTGGGCAAATCGTAAATGAGGTGGCGTGGTTGTGAAATATGTTTGCATGTCCCTGGCACACTCTTTCTTACTCTATTTAATGCGTGTAGGGGCGTGATTTATCGCGTTCCGTCAAAATAACGCCCCTACGGAATTGTAAAATATTTTATCTGTTTTTTGCCCTTAAAACAGAATGAGAAAACTTTCAATCTGGAAAAAATCAATAGGCAAACGGGAAGCAAATAGGAGATTGGTTTGCCACAAAAATTAGATTTTACGATGAAAACATGGAGATAACTCTCTTAGATGTATGCTATTAGTGGACAATCAACATGCTATTGCACCATTAAAGCATGCATATTGAGCCCTTAACTCAATGCTTTTAACGTAAAAAGAAGTTGAAAATAGCCACAAACCAACATGAGAAAAATGTAATATATTGTCTATCAGTCGCATACAAAAGAATCAAATGCTGGGCGTATTTGTCGTAAGATACATCGTTGTTCGCAAATTCGCCAGCTATGAAGATGTTGGATGTCAAGAAAAATCATCATCATTGACGGTAATTAGGTGTTTATCTCCACCAATGCGTCATGATGATGAATTCGATGTGTGCCGTGTTATTTCAAACAGGCTTTGATGAAAGTTCACCTACATTTGGGATGACATACCATGATGACATGGCCTATGTCAAGTCAACCAGGGGCTTGGGAACGGCAAAAAAGACTTAATTTATTTGTCGTTCCCACCGCTTTATACTATCTTTGCATAAGATAGGCTTCGCCTCAACAAAGTAAGTAAACTTCCTTTATTTTCGGCTCGCACTATCTTTGCAAGAGATAGAGAGCGAAACGAAAAAAAGACAGTCAATTAGCTTCGTAGCGTGGTTGGCTGTGTGGTTGGCTATCTGATGTATCAAAATTGTTGCATGCTTATCGGCTCACCGGTAAGGCATTGCAACTATCTCGGCCCATAAAACGTCTTAATGGAATGAAAAAAATATTTGGAAACCCTTTTTTAATCGCTTTGATGCTCATCGCCTTCTTTGTGAGTAGTTGTGGCAATAGGGCCAAAAAAGATTTGAACCATCTGCTCATGGAGCTGGTGGGAACAGATCACACCATCGACCACGATGACTGGATGACCCTTGAAAACTATTTGGATGGGCAGAAAGCAAACTTCCCAGAGTTCTATGATGATGGAAAACTTGACGCAGATGAGGTGCGCGAATACATCGAAGATTTTTTCAATCATCGCCGTGATGCCAAGAAAATCGACTTCTCGGGTATGGCGGTCGAGCCGCTCAAAGTGAATTTTTACCTTGAGCGTTCGGGCTCGATGATTGCCTACGACTCGCCAGCCGGTGACGGTTCGTTCAAGGCAGCCATTGTTCAGATGCTGAACAACCTGCCGGGAAACAACGCAGATCATAAGATTTATGTGGTTAACAACTCGATTAACGCCTATCCCAAGGGGGTCGACCAGTTTGTGAAAGACAGCAACATCTTCGAGGCTACCAAAGGAATTGGTGACCCGAGCTTCACTGATTTCGGTGCCATCTTCGACAAAATCCTCAACAATACCAAGGATGATGAGCTGAGTATCTTGGTGACCGACATGATTTATTCTACCAAGGACATGTCGGGTGTCAATCCACAAAAGGTGTTTGCTGAAGCGCAAGGCATGACCAACTCAGTTTTCAAGAGTGAGGTAAAGAAGAAATCAATGCTCATCGTGAAGATGATGGGTTCGTACAACGGTCTGTATTATCCATATAATTCACCCAGCAAAGGAGTGCCTTACAACGGCAAACGACCCTATTACATCGTGATAGTGGGCAACAACGAGAACATTGCGCGACTAACACAAGACGAGAATTATGAGGCATTTGCCCAGCTGTCTCGACTGCGGGGCTATGAGAACATGTATCTTTTTGAAACAGATGACGTGTACGAACCTTATTATTCTCTGCTGTTGAGTCATCCCCAGATACGCGGACGGTTCCAGCCTGAACGCGGACAGGGTACGCAGGTGACGAAGTTGGAAGGCCTTAAGCAGGATCGAAACAGTGGAGATATCAGACTGGTGTTGGCGGTAGACCTGAGCAAGATGCTCATTGCGGACGAATATCTCACGGACGTGAACAACTATGTGGTTGACGCTGACGACGCAGTCACCATCAAGGAGATTCGTCCCATCACCAAGTCGGACGTCACGCCTGCTGAAAGAAAATATATTCAATCGGCCACCCATCTGTTCGTGTTGTCTGCGAACGAGCTGAAACATGATCAGGAAGTTGAAATCAAGTTGCTCAACAGGCTGCCTCAATGGATTGAGGCTTCGTCGAATGACAACGACACCAAGGTGGACAGCAGCACTACCTTCGGGTTGAAATATCTGCTGCAAGGCATCTACAACAGCTACCGGAAGAATTCGGATGGGGAGCCTTATTATTTTGAAATGGAATTGAAGTTTAGCAAATAGCATGCATCGCACGAGTGCTAACCGGCTTGGTTGCAGCCTTTGTGCGGCATGACGATAGAACCACGTTATGAAAAAAAATACGATATTGTTGCTGGCAGGTGCCGTGATTACCCTGCTGTTCATCATTTTTGCCACATCTTTGTTTGAGTCACTGTTCTATGAGAGAGAGTTCTCCAATGAGATGTATTCGGCCAATCTTTATTTCATTGTAGCCATTGTGACAGCCCTGATAGCCTGGGCTTTCGCTGGTATATACTATTATGTCATCAACTCGGTGAGCTTCTCCCGGTGGTACCATTGGCTCATCGTGCTGATTGGTGCCATGATTGTGGCTCCTGTCATCAACTACACCTATCCCAGTGGTGTGTTTTCGGCAGATGGACTCGATTTCAGCGCGCAGCTCTTCAGTTTCTGTCTGGTTGATGTTGCGGTGACGGCCGTGCTGTTTGTCATTGCCAGTTTTTCCATCCGTTGGTGGTCATCCAACTGCCGACACACGCCAATCCCAGAATAGGGTGGTGAACATTGCATTATCAAGAATCATCAGAACATTACCATAGTGAGACTATTTTTATTTTTAGTGGGCGGAACAGGTTCGCGTGTCATGCGGCCACTCATCATGCAGTTTGCTGCTGGCATTCATCCTTTGGACGAAGCGGGACAACCGATGCCGCTCGAAGTGGTGCCTATCATCGTGGATCCCCACAAGGCCAACGAGGACCTCAAGCGCACCAGCAACCTGTTGCGGTGGTATAAGCAGATACGACAGGCACTGTACGGCGACCGCGTGGACGTGACCAAAGGCTTCTTTTCGGTCAAGATATCTACCCTGAGCGACATCCTGCCCAATGGCAGTAACCTGAGTGACACGTTTCTCTTCAACATGGGCTCCATCGCATCGAAGAAGTTCAGCGACTTCATCTCTTATTCCACGTTGGATACAGGCAATCAAGCCTTGTGCTCAATGATGTTTTCCAAGGATCAACTTGATACCAAGATGGACATCGGTTTTGTGGGATCACCCAACATAGGGTCGGTCGCATTGAACCAGTTTAAGGATTCGGAAGAATTCAAGCAGTTCTCCAATGTGTTTCAAAAGAACGACCGCATCTTTGTTGTCAGCAGTATATTTGGCGGAACGGGAGCTGCCGGCTATCCCATCATCGTGAAGAATATTCGCAATGCCGGCAACAACATCCAAATCAACAACCGTGGAGATTTGCGCGATGCCAGGATTGGTGCGCTCACCGTGTTGCCTTATTTCAATATCCAACAGGATGAGAACAGTCCGATTTCGCGGGCTGATTTCATTTCAAAAACCAAGTCGGCCTTGTTCTATTATCATGACAACCTTACGGGAATTCGGCAGAATGGGGTAGACTTGCCCATGTCGAAAGTAAACGCTTGCTATTATCTGGGCGACGAAATACCCAGCAATCCTTACTTCAACGACCCGGGTGGCAACGGACAGCGCAACGACGCACACGTTGTGGAATATGTAGGTGCGCTGGCAGTTCTTGATTTTCTTCAAATTCCAGACGACCAGTTGATCACGGATAACGGCAACGCTGTGAACCCCATCTATAAAGAATATGGGTTGGCCAACGACAAGATGACGCTGTCATTGAAAGACTTTGGTACGTCAACGCGTTTGCATGTCAACAAGCAACTGACGAAGTTTCACTTGGCATATCTGTACATCACCAATCAATTGAAGAGCGACGTGGGACGTGGTTACACCGAGGACAAACCGGAAATAACCAGTGGTTTCCTCTCCACGAGCTTCTTCCACACGCTGACAAGCGATTTCTATGTGGCTTATCTTACCTGGTTGAAGGAACTGAAACTCAATCAGCGCAGCTTCGAACCCTTCCATCTGACAACCGACAAGCTGTCTGATGCGTTGAACGGCATAGCGCCCAAGAGCGGCTTGTTCAAGTCAACCATCGATTACAAGTCTTTGCTTTCGTCCCTCAACAAAATGAGTCAGCAGGCTGTCAAGACGCAGAAATACGGCACCGACCGTGTGGCTTACAAGCTGATGAACCTGTTGGATGAGACGCTGGACAAGCTGGTTGAAGAGAAATACAACTCGGTGGTTTAGCATCGTTGAACGTAAATACAAAGTCAATTCATGTCAAAGATATTATCCTATAATAAGAAAACATCCGGCGAAGATTGGATTCCGTTGAGCAGTCAATACAACGCTGACGAGATAGAGATGATCGCCGATCCCAATGCGGGGTTGTCACAACAGCCTCGTACGGCCATTCCTTCTCCGTTCGCACAGATGGATTTGGTGAAGAATGCTTTCAAACGACTGTCCATGAATGCTCGTCTGCAAGGCGAAGCGATGGACGAAAAGCTGGTGTCCAATGCGCTGGACATTGCCCAATTGTTCTTCAACTACTCTGAATTGCGCAATCAATTGCAGATTGTGGAATGGAACCGATCCACCGAGTTGGAGAAGTTGAAAGACTCACCACAGCACCGTTTGTTGGGCGAAACCATCGAGATGTTCTTGCATCAAGACCAAGAAGCCTTCAACTTCGACCAGTTGGATCGCTTGTATTTCTTGGTTTATGGCAACCAGGTCATTGGTTCAACCTCGCCTATCACGCTCTTCATGGCATCACCCAATGCGCAAGAAGGGCTCTGCGACATCCCCGTGGAACAGAATGTGCAGCTCTTTAGCCTGTGGCGTCCGCTGTATATGCGTAGCGAACGCTTCGTCAAGTACATCTATGCCTTGTTCACAGCCTACCCAGAGTTGAAGCATCGTTGCGGTGAGGTGAACAGTTACCTCATCGCCAATCTGCCTTTGTTGCCCGCTACGCTGCAGAATGATATCCTTAAGGAGGTAGGAAATCCTGCCGCTATGGACCTGAATAACGCTGACCGGGCACGCGCTTTCCTCGAAACCAATTTCATGCAGATGGAAGAAGGCGTACAGGCTTTGGGCGTTCCGTTCTACGGTGCCCGCCCTGAAGACGTTCAGGCGGCCATTGCTGCCAGTGACTTTAGAATGAAACCCTCACGACCTGTGGATGGTATCGTGCCGCTGGTGCTGCAGAATCATCTCAATGCAACACAGACAGACACCTTCACTTATATCACCGGAACATGGGATGACAACACCGTAATCAGATCAGAAGATTATGCTGTAGAGCCAGAAAAGCGCATCTTACCAGCTACCACGCATCAGTATCCGTGGCTGACTGACGATGATTTTTTCCAACCTGCGTTGATCAAACTCGATTATACCCTCGACCGTGATTGCTTCTTTGACGGCAATCTCACCAGTGCAACGCGCGATGCCGACGACCACAACTTCATCTTACCCTTGAAACCTCTTTACTTCAAGTATTTCAACGTAAGCGACTTATGGGGCACCATCAATGGCAGACCACGTTTCGAAATGACGCATGGCATGAGGGGAAATGTCGAAACATTGACCGCCACGCTGCGCATTCCCGTACAGAAAGAGCGCCATTACATCACGCTACAGCGCACCTATGTGTCGAGTAGAAACGTCGATTTGGCTTATGATAGGACAAACGACCACGGCTATTTCGTCACCGTACCTTTCGCATTGAGCATTTTCCCGTTCATGCGGACGCCGGGATTGAAACAATATAACGTGCAGTTGGTTGACCGTGCGCTGGGCATGTTGGAGAACTTCCGCATCGATTTGTCATTCTATCACGACGGCTATCGCAATGGGATGAGCCCTGATGACGTGGTCATGCGCAACCGATCTCTCAAGGCTGAGAAGCGAGTTGGTTCCAAATATTATCGCTTGCAGGATGATTTCGATTACCTCAACGTCACCCTTACCGACGATCATGGCAACCTGGCGGCCGAAGGAGTGCTGTGTCCACGATGGCCGGCGCACGTTCAAGGCAACGAAGCCTTTACGTTCTCCGTTGACTTTGGTACGACCAACACGCACGTAGAGTCGATGAAAAACGGCGACATGCCCGAGCCTTTGGGTGTCAGTGCTTCTGCTCGCGAACGGCTGTTGGCCACTTCGTATAACGGAGAGAGCATCTTGTATGACGTGATTATGAAGCAGGAGTTCCTGCCCAAGGTCATCGGTGAGAACTATGGATTTCCACAACGTACCGTCTTGTCCGAGTGTGAACGCCTTGATGCCATCAATGTCGACCGAATCGTGGCGTTGGGTGATGCCAACATTCCCTTTATCTATGAGAAGGAATCTATTGGCTATGGCAACCGAATTGTACCCAACCTGAAATGGTCAACGGAGGTGGCAAACAGCAAACGGGTGCGCGCTTACTTGATGGAGTTGGCCTTATTGATGCGCACCAAGGTGTTCTTGGAAAACGGCGACATGGCCAAGACGCGCCTGGTTTGGTTCTATCCGCTGTCTATGAAGGTGGGCAACGTGCGCAAATTGGGCGAGATGTGGGCCAAAACTTTCAGTGAAGTCTTTGGCATCCCCGTGACAGAAGACAATCTGATACAGATGCCCGAGAGCGTGGCTCCATATTATTTCTACAAAAGTTCAAGTCAGTTCAAGGGTGCAGCCAGCACCGTTGCCAGCATTGACATTGGTGGTGGATCCAGCGATGTGGTGGTCTATGCGAGCAATGCGCAGCAACCCACCATACTCACGTCCTTCAGGTTTGCCGCCAACGTACTCTTCGGTGACGGCTTCTCGGACGTTCCGCACGGTGATACCAACCCCATGCTCGTGAAATATGTTGATTATTTCAAACGCTTGTTTGATGCTGACGATGACAAGTATGGCGAGTTGAACGGCATCTTGGACGACATCACAGCCAAGCGAAAGTCCGAAGATATCAACGCTTTCTTGTTCTCAGTAATTAATAATAAGGTGGTGGGCGACAACGATGTCTTCTCCTACAACATGCGACTCAACGAAGACGGACAGCGCAAAATCATCTTCATTTACTTCTTCGTAACGCTCATCTACTATGTGGCCAAGATGATGAAGCACCGCAATCTCGACATGCCTCGCAGCATCATGTTCTCTGGTACGGGTTCGAAGGTGTTGGACATCGTTGGCACACAGCGCGACCTGGACCTCATAGCACAGACGGTTATCGAGCGAGTGTACGGCCAACAGTACGATGAGGATGGGTTCAACATCGTCATGGAGAAGAAAGAACCGAAACAAATTACCTGCCGAGGTGCCTTGATGCAAGTGGCTGACAGTACCGGTTGCGAACATGTTCACCAATTGAACCGACTGATGGACAGCTTTGACAGCTCCGTGAAGTACAATTACACCATGCTCAGTAAGGAAACGCTGCGCTACGAAGACATGGACAAAGAAGAGGTTTGCACTGCCATTGTTGAGCAGGTACGCCAATTCAATGACTTCTTCTGCCAGCTCTGCGACGACATTCATGTGGTAGACCGGTTGTTGGTTGACAATCATAGTCTGCAAATGTTTAAGCAATTGGTTAACAAAGACTTGATGCATCACTTGGTGAATGGCTGGAACTTCGTTAACAAGAATCAAGACGATAAGAACGGCAGTGACCCCATTGAGGACACCTTGTTCTTCTATCCAATTATTGGCAGCATTCGAGATAACTTGATTGAGAACCTATAAAAACGCGGGAAGGTAAAGACTTATGTTTGAAGGACAGATTGAACGGCAGATACAACAGCAACTCGAACCCTATGAGGAGCGCATCGCAAAGTTGGAGAAGCACCTTGTTGCGTTGCGGGATCAGGTAAAACAGCTGACCGCTGCGCTGCAACAAATGCAGGAAAAGCAAGTACAAAAGTCCACGACCGAACGTGATACCGCTGATTCGTTGGAACCGCAGACGGGTGTAGAGCTTCAGCGCGAACAATCCCACCAGATGGCCACATCCTCGCCATCAGCCAGTCGTGTCTGTTATTTGCCGGCGCCAAGCAGTGACGGCTGTTTCAACAGCGCATCACCTACCGAGCAGATTGGCAAAAGTATCTACCAGCTCACAACCACAGACGGTGTGAACGGCACGTTCATCATGTTGAACAGTCCGGATGCCATTGCCACGGCCATGATCAGCGTTTCGCAGTTTGTCAAGCCGGTGTGCAAGGTCGTTGGCAACGCCAGTGTCTATCCTCGTTCCATCGAAACGGTTGACGAAGGGTCGGCCGTGTTCGAGAATGGAATATGGCGCGTGGTGAATAAGGCGGTGGTGAAATTTGATTAGTTATTGACTCGCTTTTTCAAACTCTTTGCTATTGGACACCAAACTCATTGCTTTTGGACACCAAACTCATAGCTATTGGTTGCCAAACTCATTGCTATTGGACTCCAATTCAACAACTATTTGTTACTCCCTGACGCACAATTAGTTAGAAAACTCTTTTTGAAAGTAAACCCATTGATATGCAAGTAAAATGTCCCAAGTGTAGATTTCGGTACGACATCACAGCTCCAAGCGGTATGTCAGAGATAGCCTGTGTGTGTCCCAGATGCGGACAGCCATTCACGTATCTCATGGAAGATGCGGCTGACCAGCAGACTGAACCTTCGACATCTAATCAGGATGCAGTTGTTGAGGAATCGACAAGCGATGTTCCCGCTGCGCAGACGGACAAGCCAACCGATACTTCTGCGGTAGGGGCAACGCGCACTACAACAAAAAGACCTGCCGGTAGTTCTGAAAATCTTAGTTGGCAGCGAATGAATACATCTCGTGACAATGCTGTAAGAAAGAATCATCCGCCCATGACAGGCAACGGCAACGAGCAGAATCAAAAGCGAGGTGGTTTCTTCCGTTCGTGTTTCTTCCTGTTCTTTGTTATTCTTTTGGTACTGGTGTTGACTGTCAGAAGTTGTTGGAAATCATCTCGCACCGATCGGTTGGACAGCTCTTCCTTGGCCGATGATAATACGGAATACCGTCTTGATTCAGAACATGACGTGCCATCTTCACATGCAGAGGTTGACCCATTCGAAGAAATTCATCCTGGAAAGGCACCCAGCTGGATTCAAGGAACATGGACATACGGAACAGATTATGGGGTAATCAAGTTGACTATCAACGATAAAAAAATCACGGAGAGCATTGGCGATGAGACCGTCAGTGGAACGTTTTATTATGAAAACAGACGTTTGGTTTGTGATTTTGGCGATCCCAACAACATCACCATTTACCGACTTGACACCGAACGTCAGCAGATTGATGCTGGCAACGGCATGCTCATGGAGAAAGAACCGTAGACTGTTAGGGTTGCACGACAGTACAACTTTATCGCATCTGTTCCATCTCAGCAGGGGAAAGTGTTGGTTTCATGGATGGAATATCTTATCTGACATAGCGGAAAATGTAGCTCCTGGCATGATTGATTTGGCCTCCTGAACACGCCACCTGATGATGACCTATGCGGGAGTTGACATGTGCGTGCTAGACATCCTAATAAAACAACCGCTCGTAGTTTTGCATCTTCAGTTGTCGACGTTAGTTGGAATCATCCATCCTAACTGTCGATATTTGCAAAACCACGAGTGGTTGTTGGTTTATGTGAGATTTGTGCGGTTTGAATCAGGTGTTTGTTTCAGTTTTGTGAACAAGCCATGTCTGATTCACTTCACACTATCTATTTTATTTTCTTTACCTTTTAGAGTGATACGCACACCTCAACTCTGCGCGCATACGTGTTCATCTCCGAATGTTTGTCAATGCCGTAAGATAGCGCAGACACTTGATTGGCATGGACACCCTTCTTCAATAAGTAGGTTCTTACGCTGTTCATCCTGCGCATGGCAAGGTCACGATTGAACGCTTTCGGACCATCTTGACTGGAAAATCCTGTCAATTCGGCTTTCAACTTTCGATTGTTCTTCAGCGTTTCTGCCAAGCCATCGAGCGTGTGCTTCGCCTCTTTTGACAATGCATCTGACGATATTTCAAAGAATACCTGTCTGATATTGGTGTCAAATGGTGCAATCTTCGCTGTCTGTGCTGGCTGAACCAGTTCATGATTCTGAGCACTCTCTGTAGCAGTTTCCTCAAGAGGAGCAGCCATAATCACTGAGTCTTTTTGAACACGGAAGTTGTTGAGCTGCCGTGCCATGGAGTCTATCTGTTGCTTAACGGCAGGATCTTGAACAGTAGAGCTCAAAGTTTCAATTTGCTTTTGCAATTGATTAATCTGTTCTTGCAATTGCTCAGTTTGTGTTGAGTTCTCCGATTCTGCGTTCTCCGGCATCAGATTTTGTACCGGTGGATATGGCGGATAGATGGGTTGTGTACCATTCTGTGGCGCATACATTGGAATGTACTCCACTCTTTTGGCTGACGAGTTGTATACAGGAACCGTCTGTCCCGGCTGAGATGGACGGTAGTTGTATCCTCTCCGCTGTCGTCTTACATTTCTTTTCGGCCTGTATTGATTTCTCATTTCGCTGGCAGCCACGCCTCTCAGCACTTCCATCAGTTCGTTTCTGTCGACCACGATGGTGTCATCCGCAGCAGGTGCTGCACCCATAACGGGTGCTGCACTTGTGTAGGAGAAGGGTAGTGCAAGAAAGACAAGTGTTGCCAGACCGTACTTTTTCATCATATTTTCTTAGATTAGAATGTGAACGAATAGCCTAAGGCAACCTGATTTTGCTTGGCTAGGCTGCGTGCGGAGTAGTCTAAGAATACTCTTCCGCTGAACATGTCTACGCTTACACCAAGGATGATGTTAGATCCAAAGTGAGTGTCATCGCCATGGAATACGCCAAGACCCAGACCAGCGTATGGTATAAACTTGCCCAATGCATCGGACTTAAAGTTGTAGATAACGTTTCCTGAGATACCCATTCCGCTGTCGTTAGCCATTGCTGCGTATAGCTCTGGTACGAAGTCGAGGTTGGTAGAACCAATCTGCATGTATCCGCGAACGCCGAAGTTCCAGGCAGTCAGATCACCGAATCCCACACCTGTGATGATACCAAGGCGGTTCAACTTCAGACGTTTGCCTGTTGTAGGATGGTATCCGGCTGTTTCGCCATCTGCTGTTCCCGGTACGTATTGGTTGCCCATGGCACCATTACCTTCGTAAACAACTGTTGTTTCGCCTGCATTGCGTTGGCTGATAACCTTGTTCAGCTTCTCGTTCATGATGCGGAGCTCTTTTCTCAACTGCTCAGTTTCAGCGTTGTTTTGAACTGGTTGCATTCTTTGCATCGGTACAACGGTACGAGTTGGCTGTTGTGGCACTTCGTAGTTGTAGTTGTTGTAGTTATAGTCGTAGTCATAGCCATCGTCATAGCTGCGTGCACTCTGGCGAGCTTCTCTTGTGATGCGGCTCACCAAGTCGTTGAGTTGACTGCGAGTCATCTTTAACTTGCTACTACTGTTCTCACCCAGTTCGTTCACCAGCTTGCGCTTCATGGCCATCTCGTCGTTCTGAATACTCTCGAGTTCTTGCTGATGACGGTCTTTCATCCGTGCAATTTCAGCCACGCGAATGGTATCGTTTGCCTTGAGAGCTTTGTCCAAATCCTTGTCCAGTTTGTCGATACGTGCTTCGTATTCAGCTTTGAGCTTGTTAACGCGCTCATCGTATTTTGCAATTTGATCATCGTAGTCGGCAATCTTCTCGTCATAACTTGCGATTTGATCGTCGTAATCAGAAATCCGTTCGTCGTATTTTGATCTCAGCTCGTTGAGTCTTTCGTTAGAGGCTTCACGCTCATCATCCAATCGGCGGTTGAGATTTCTCTTGTATTTCCTTTCACCGTCTGCAGCCAGACCCAGATTGAATCTTAAGCCTGCATTGTACATCACACTGGTGTTGATGTGGTCAGGATTCTGGATGTCTTCTTCTTCAATACCCTTTTGTGCGGTGAATACTGCGTTTGCTGAACCGAAGAGTGCTACATATCTCGACAATGGAATCTCCACACCAGCACCTCCGAATACGAAAGCTGTGCTCTCTGCGTCTGTGTTTCCATGCTTGTCAGCATATTTATCGCCTATGTCCATGTAACCTCCACCAAGTTGCAGGTAAGGATTGATGCCTCTTGGGAAGTTCAAACGTGTGATGATGTTACCACCATACAGAGCCAGATTCTTGTTGAATGACAGCGAAAGCTTGTCGGCATCTTTGGTTGCCTGGTAGTAGAATCCGCGTATACCTACGAGTGATGAGAAGTCAAATCCTGCGCTTCCACCGGCGAGATAGGTATCGGTCACGGCCATGTCCTTGTCAAAATCCAGATAAGCTATGGCAGGTTCTACCACAAACTTCATACCTTTGAAACCGCTGGAGAACAGTTTGCGGTATTCACGGCTGACAGCATTGTCGCTGTTTTCAGCCCTGCCACCCAGATAGAAGTCGAGTGTGGCGGCTGCTCCCCAATTGTACAGATGATTGCCACCATCCTCCTTGTTGTATTCCGGTCTCATCAGGTAGCTACCCTTGCTGGCGTTGAACATGGTGTTCTTAGCTTCGAGGGAAAGAACAGCGCGACTACTCAAATTAATCTTGGCGCCCACACCGAGTGATACAAAGAGTTGTTCGTCTTTCAACGGAACCTCCGTGATCTCAGCATCTCCGGTGAAGCTGTTGTACTTCATTTGCTGTACACCGGCACCAGCTGTGAGGAAAGGAGCGAAGTAGCTGTTCTTTCCTAAGTTAAGTCTCATCTCACCACCATATTTAGTGAGGTCCATTTTGGTGTCTCTTATGTGACCGGCCCATCCTTCATCGGTAAGCCAATTATGGCCGCGTACTTTTGCATTTACATCGTCACCGCGCAAGTAGAATGCGTGCAGTTCGAAGAGTGGACCAAAGCCAAATCCCAACTTTCCACCGTACAGTGGCATGTTGTCTATGGAAAGATCTTTGTCCCACCAGATGTACTCTGCGGCAGGTGATGCGATGAACGACACGTCATGTACCTGTGCCGTCGACTTTAAACTTCCCAGCAGCATTAAGCCGACCATGGAAAGTGTTCTCGTCATGTTTTTTTTCATTGCTGAATCGTTTATTATGTTAATAAAAAGAATTTACGTAAGAATGTGCTTCGTTGTCTGGTCATGCTCGTCTTGATGTTGTTTAACGTTTAGCTTCTGACTCAGTAAAACTTAGAAACTTTTAAGAATCTTATAAATTCTTTACAAAGATAATAATTTTTTTTAAAGGATAGAAATATTTTTCTGTATTATTTACAATAAATTTGATATTCTTCATTAATTGCATTTAATAAATGGTGTAGGAGCGCAAATTAACCTATTTCAATCCAAGAGTGAGTGCTTTCGACTTGTGTGGCGTAACGATGGATGACATAGTTGCTATGATGAAGGAACGCTAATCCCTGAATTGTCTGATATTTTGATTGATTTTGGCCCCTAAAATGGCACTTCAAAACTTTTAATCTGGAAAAAAACGATAGGCTCGCAGGGAGCAAATTTGAGATAAAGATGACGTAAAAAGCAAATTTTTTCCTCAAAGCGATGCTTTTACGCGCTTAGATGCATCACTTTTGGGGGCAATGCATAAGAGATTGACTGGCAAAAGCATGTAAATTAGCAGCTAAAAGCATAGCTATTGGCCAGATAAGTTTGAGAAACAGACACATAACAGCATGTGTAATGAAGTAACGGGTTGTGTGACAATGATATACGTAAATCACGCATGCTTGGCGTATTTGCAGCCAGCAGCGTTGCTGTTTGGAAATACGCCAAATATGAAGCAATGTGTTGTCAAGAAAATTCGCAGTCTTTGGCCAGCTTGGGCATAATGTTCGAGCGAGCTGTTTTATTATTTTCCCTTTCCTTGCAGGCTGATCCAGCGACTCGTCGATATTGTTTCCTACAAAAAACCTTGTTGCTTAAGTGCGTCTAACAGGTTTTTAGACATGGCCTCGTTGTCCTTTTTGGTGTATCGTATGTCTGTGAAAACTTGTGCCAAGGTTTCTTTCTCGTTCACTTGGCAGAACTGAATGTTCTCGGGTAGACTTTCTTTTTCCTGGTAAAATTGGTCAACCCGCTCGGGTGTGTAGTCGTGGTAAGTTTCGTCATGAATGATGGCCGAGAGCGGAAGGCGGTCAGAAAGCTCGGGTGTTTCGTCGGGCCATCCCATGGTGATAGTGGCTACGGGCATCACCAGTCGAGGCAGTTGCAGTGTATCGATAATGCTCTTGGGGTTGTACAGCGTAGTGCCCAGAAAGCATAAACCCAGTCCTGCTTCTTCGGCGAGGTTGCAGAAGGTTTGACAATATAATAAGGTGTCGGTGGCGGCGTTGATGAAACTCAAGAAGTTGTCATAGCCAGGTTGCGCTTTTCTGCACGCCGCCCATGAGCTGGTTCGCCTAAAATCGGCACAAAAGGTCAGTACCACAGGCGCTTGCGTCACCATGGGTTGATGGAAATGTGCCGGTGCCAGTTTTCTTTTTTGTTCATTGCTGTGCGTGATAACGACCGAGTAAAGTTGCAAATTGCCCATGGTCTGCGTTCGTTCAGATTCGGTCAATAGCTTGTTTATCAACTCGTTGTCTACCTCCTTGCATTGGTATTTGCGAATACTCCTGCGCGTTGTGATTGTTTTCATCTTGGAAATTTATTGTTTGACAAAGATATAAATATTTTCAAAAAGAAACATTTTATGCAACAAGTTTTTCTTATAAATAACCCAAAAATATTTTTCTTATATCGAAAATAAGTTGTAGATTTGCAAAACAATTATCGTTTACGGATAGTTGTGCAAATAATACTGAATATTAAATCATAACCATATAACATTTTTTTTAACTAAGAAATGGAGCAATCAAAAAGCTACGCTTTCGAAGAAGCTTACGAGGAGGCGTTGAAATACTTTGCGGGTGACGAATTGGCCGCACGAGTATGGGTGAACAAATATTCCATGAAAGACAGTTTCGGGAATATCTACGAAAAGTCACCAGAGGATATGCATTGGCGCATAGCCAATGAAATAGCGCGCATCGAGAAAAAGTACAAGAACCCGATGAGTGCGCGCGAAATCTTCGACCTGTTGGATCATTTCAAGTATATCATACCGGCAGGCAGTCCGATGACCGGCATCGGCAACAACTACCAGGTGGCCAGTTTGAGCAACTGCTTTGTGATTGGGCTGGATGGCGATGCCGACTCATACGGTGCCATCATGCGCATTGACGAAGAGCAGGTGCAGCTGATGAAGCGTAGAGGAGGCGTTGGGCACGACCTGAGCCACATCCGGCCGAAGGGTTCACCAGTCAACAACTCGGCACTCACCAGCACCGGCCTGGTGCCTTTCATGGAGCGATACAGCAACTCTACCCGCGAGGTGGCACAGGATGGCCGTCGTGGCGCGCTGATGTTGAGTGTGAGCATCAAGCATCCCGACAGCGAAGCGTTCATTGATGCCAAGATGACCGAGGGAAAGGTCACAGGCGCCAACGTATCGGTCAAGATAGACGACGCTTTCATGGAGGCCGCTACCAATGATAAACCTTATGTACAGCAGTTCCCCGTGAATGGTGATGAGCCACTTGTGAAACGGGAAATCTCCGCCAAGGCTCTGTGGGAGAAGATTGTTCACAATGCCTGGAAGAGTGCAGAACCTGGCGTACTGTTCTGGGATACCATCACTCGTGAAAGCATCCCCGACTGTTATGCCGACCTGGGTTTCCGCACCGTAAGCACCAATCCATGTGGCGAAATACCTTTGTGTCCTTATGATTCGTGCCGCTTGTTGAGCATCAACCTTTATTCTTACGTGGTTCATCCGTTTACCAAGGATGCCTATTTTGACATGGAGAAGTTCAGAAAGCATGTTCAAATAGCACAGCGCATCATGGATGATATCGTTGATTTGGAGCTGGAGAAGATTGATTGCATCTTGCAGAAGATACAAGAAGATCCGCAAAGTGACGTGGTCAAAGAAGCAGAATATCATCTATGGGAGAAAATTAAACATAAGAGCAGTCAGGGACGCCGTACAGGTGTAGGCATTACGGCCGAGGGTGACATGCTTGCAGCCATGGGCTTGCGCTATGGAACGCCAGAAGCAACCGAGTTTTCTGTCAACGTTCACAAGAATTTAGCGTTGAGCGCCTACCGCTCTTCCGTCACCATGGCGCAAGAACGCGGTGCTTTCGCCGTGTTTGATGCCAGTCGCGAGAAGAACAATCCCTTCTTGCTCCGTATCAAAGAAGCCGACAAACAGTTGTATGCCGACTTGCAGAAGTATGGTCGTCGCAACATCGCTTGTCTAACGATTGCGCCTACAGGAACCACTTCACTGATGACACAAACCACCAGTGGCATCGAACCCGTGTTCATGCCCGTGTATAAGCGTCGCCGAAAGGTAAACCCAGGTGATGCCGACGTGCATGTAGACTTTGTGGACGAAGTGGGTGATAGCTTTGAAGAATACATCGTGTACCACAAGAAATTCCTGGAGTGGATGAACGTTAACGGCATCGATTCTACTAAGAAATATACCCAGGAAGAGATTGATAAACTGGTGGCGCAGTCACCATATTATAAGGCTACGGCCAATGATGTTGACTGGTTGGAGAAGGTAAAGATGCAAGGTGCCATTCAAAAATGGGTAGACCATAGCATCAGTGTGACCGTCAACCTGCCCAACGACGTGGATGAGGCCTTGGTTAATCGCTTGTATGTTGAAGCTTGGAAGAGCGGATGCAAGGGCTGCACCATCTATCGAGACGGGTCCAGAGCAGGCGTTATGATTTCTGTTTCTAAGAGTGAGAAGAAACAGAAAGGTAAGGAACAAACCAAGGACAACAGCGTTGACCAGAACGCACTGCCTCTCTGCAAGCAGCCCGAGGTGATAGAAGTGAGACCGAAGGTGCTGGAGTGCGATGTGGTTCGCTTCCAAAACAACAAGGAGAAGTGGGTGGCATTGGTTGGATTGCTTGATGGCTATCCCTACGAAATCTTCACTGGTTTGCAAGACGACGATGAGGGAATCGTACTGCCCAAGTCGGTTGTCAAAGGAAAAATCATCAAACAGAAGCAGGATGACGGCCCCAGCAGATACGACTTCCAGTTTGAAAACAAGCGTGGCTATAAGACTACGGTCGAGGGACTTAGTGAGAAATTCAACCCAGAGTATTGGAACTACGCCAAACTCATTAGTGGTGTGCTGCGCTATCGCATGCCTATCGACCGCGTTATTAATCTGGTGAGTTCACTACAGTTGAAAGACGAGAGCATCAACACCTGGAAGAATGGTGTGGAACGTGCCTTGAAGAAATATGTAGACGACGGCACCGAGGCCAAAGGAAAGAAGTGTCCGGTGTGCGGACATGAAACCCTTGTGTATCAAGAGGGCTGTTTGATCTGCAAAAACTGTGGTGCCAGCCGTTGTGGATAATCGACCTTTATGATTAAACAATCAAGTTATATTTATTTAAGCAACCTGCGGTTTCGCGCCTATCACGGCGTGTTACCGCAGGAACGCATTGAGGGTAACGACTTCATCGTGAACATTCGGCTGGCCTACGACTTTGGTAAAGCCATGGAAACAGACGATGTGGCCGACACCTTGAGTTATGCCGACGTGTATCAACTCGTTCAGCAGGAAATGCAACAGCCTTCCAACTTACTCGAACATGTGGTGGGTAGGATAGGGAAGCGCTTGCTGGCGGAATTCCCGTTGATCAAGGCTATCGACTTGAAACTCACCAAGGTTAATCCTCCCATGGGTGCCGATTGCGACGGTGCCGGTGTGGAAATACATTTAATAAATGAAAAAAACGATTGAAAGATAAAGGGTTTTCCATCTAAAAGCATTACTTTTGCAACTATATGAATAAGAAGGTCTGGCACTGTTTGCTTTGTTTCTTACTGTTTGCGTCAGTGGGTTTGGCTGCAAACAAAAAGTTTACGCTGGTCATCGACCCCGGACATGGTGGAAGAGACCATGGTGCAGCAGGCGTTTATTCAAAGGAAAAAGATCTTGTTCTGAAGTTCGCATTGGCCTTTGGGCAAATGGTTGAGCGCAATTGTCCCGATGTTAGGGTCATCTATACGCGCAAGACAGACGTCTTTATTCCACTGGCCAGACGCGCTGAAATCGCCAATAAGAATCGTGCCGACTTGTTCATCTCTGTTCACATCAATGCCTTGTCGGGTGGACGTAAGGTGAGAGGATTACAAACTTATACGCTCGGACGGGGACAGAACACTGGCCAAAAAGGCATCATGGAGAACTTAGAGGTGGCCAAACGTGAGAACTCGGTTATCTTTCTGGAGAAAGATTATAAGCAAAAGTATCAGGGTTTTGACCCTTCATCGCCCGAAAGCAACATCATGTTCGAGTTTATTCAAGACAAGAACATGCAGCAGAGCGTGGAATTGGCGCGTTACATGCAGAACCATATCCGAGCTGCTACGGGCTTGAACGACATGGGTGCGCATCAAAACAATTTGGCGGTGTTGCGACTATCGTCCATGCCGGGATGCTTATTGGAATTGGGATTCATCTCAACCCCCGAGGAAGAAGACTTCATGAATGCCGCCGGAGCAGCCGATATGTATGCCCGGGGCATCTTCAACGCATTCGTACAATACAAGAACAAATATCACCAAGGATTGGTTGTTCCTTACAAAGCTCCAGCCGTACCAAAGCCACAGGTGCCTGAAATTGTTCCAGAGGTCTACAAGGAGCAGAGCCAAAAAGCGGAATCTGCGAAAAATGTCAAGACAAATGAGGCTTCTCTTGCCGCCAACGTGCCACAACCTAAGGTGACTGAAGCTACATCTACCAATCAGCAAGCACCTCAGATAGCAGCCAATCAGCCAGGTGTACAGGCGACTACAGCCATGCCTCAGCCGGCTGAAACGGCTTCCAATGCGAGAAATGAGGCTGGAACTCCCGTTCAAACACCTACACTTCCCGCTGCAAACGCCGCTCAGGATGTTCCTGTGTTCAAGATTCAAATCCTCACGACCCATCGAAAACTGGCATCAACGGATGCTGCTTTGAAAGGGCTTAAAGGGTGCGAGTGGTACGAAGCTGGTGGTGATTTGAAATACACTTACGGTTCGTCGGCCGATTACAATGAGATACGCCGACTTCGAAAAGAAATCATTGATCGTTTTCCTGATGCCTTCATCATTGCGTTCAAGAATGGACAGCGCATGGATGTGAACGAGGCAATCCGCACGTTTTTGCAGAATAAAAAGAAATAAGGTTGTTTTTTTAAGTTCCAACGGATATGATAAAAGTAAGAGATGAAATAAAAATTGCCCTCGTGGCGGTCGCCGGTATCGTGGCTTTGTTCATCGGAATGAACTTTCTGAAAGGTACAAATCTGTTTACAGGCAGCAAAACTTACTATTTTGCTTTCGATGACATTAGCGGTTTGACCAAGTCGAGTCCTATCTACGCCTCTGGTTATCAAGTGGGATTGGTTAAGGATATCATTTTCGATTACAGCCACAAGAACAAGACCAAGGTTATTGCAGAGATGGATAAGCAGATGAAAATCCCTACGGGAACCACGGCCTTTATCAGCAGTGACGTGCTGGGTAACATCAAGGTAACCTTGAACATCGCCCCCAATAGAGGCGAGTTTATCCAGGAAGGTGGTCTCATCCCGGGAGACATCGATAGAGGACCCATGGGTGAAGTGACGTCCATGATACCTGCGGTGAAACAGATGTTGCCTAAATTAGATTCAATTTTGCTGAGCCTTAATCTGCTCTTGGCCGACCCGGCTATTGCAAGTTCCGTGCACAATGTCCAAGACATGACGGCCAATCTCACCAAAACTTCTCGCGAACTGAATTCCGTCGTTGCGAAATTAAACCGTGAAATACCTGGTGTGGTGACGAAAACAAACCGCATATTGGATCATTCTGAAACGTTCACTGCCAACCTTTCACAGGTAGATGTGGCCACGACCATGCGAAAAGTGGATGAGGCTATGGCTGATGTCAAGGCGGTTACGGCCAAAATCAACAGCAATGAAGGCACGCTGGGATTGTTGATGCGCGACCCATCTCTTTACAATCAGATCAATACCACCGTGCGCAGTGCTGATTCTCTCATGGTGAACATCCGGCAACACCCTAAACGTTACGTCCATTTCTCTATCTTCGGAAGGAAAGATAAGTAAGGTGGCATGCCCCGCTTGAGTTCGCCAATGTGACTTATCGACAATCATCATCAGTTGAATGTGATGTGTCTTTAATTAAAATTGGTATAAATAAGAAAATAGATTGTTTCACATTGGCCGAAATGGCATAATGCATTAACAGCGTAGCCGATAATAGATATTTCATTCATGTTTCACCGTTCAAGTAAGTATCTTGATGTTATTCAACCTAACTTACTTGTTCTCAAAGTTTTATGAACAAGGAACATCAAAAGCAATGAGATTTCTTTTAGAAAGTTGCTAATATGCGGCTAATTAGGAACTTACGATTTTTATCCTGTTAAAGCATAGAAACGTGCATTTGCTCAATCAAGTTTTCTTTTATAAATTTGCAGTCGATTGATCATCGAATTGATCGAAAGACATACGTAAAATACTACATGATTCAATGAATGTAAGTCCTAATCAAGCTTGGGGCCAAGCCCTTGCGCTCATCCGTGAGAATGTTTCCAAGCAACAATATGATACATGGTTTCAGCCCATCACCTTCGAGTCGTTCGACGAAACGACCCGCACGTTGTTGATACAGGTACCCAGTCCGTTTGTGTACGAGTACCTGGAAGAGAATTATATTGACTTATTGAGCAAGGTTCTCAGGCGTTCTTTTTGCGACAACATTCGTTTGAAATACCGTATTGTCACCGATCAGGAGCATCATCTGACACAGGATGTAGAGGCAGAACAGACCGATGTGGCTGGCGTTAAGCCTCAGAAGAAAACCCGAGCCAATCAACCTCCGTCGGCACTTGACGCCGCCCAGCCGCAACAGTTGGACCCAAATTTGAATCCACACCTTACTTTCAATAATTATATTGAAGGCGACAGCAACAAGTTGCCGCGCTCGGTTGGCATGTCAATTGCCGAACATCCCAACAAAACACAGTTCAATCCCATGTTCATCTACGGTCCGTCGGGCTGTGGAAAGACCCACTTGATCAACGCCATCGGCATGCTTTCTAAGCAGCTCTACCCGCAGAAAAGGGTGCTGTACGTCAGTGCACGCTTGTTTCAGGTGCAGTATACCAATGCCGTTTTGCAGAACTCCGTGAACGACTTCATCAACTTTTACCAGACCATTGACTTGTTGATTGTCGACGATATACAAGAGTGGATGACGGCAACGAAGACACAAGACACTTTCTTTCACATCTTCAACCACCTGTTCCGCAATGGCAAGCGTATCATCTTGGCCAGTGATCGGCCACCAGTTGACTTGAAAGGAATGAACGAACGGCTGCTGACACGGTTCGCATGCGGACTGATTGCCGAGTTGGAGAAACCCAACTTGCAACTTTGTATCGACATCCTGAACAGTAAGATACAGCGCGATGGTCTTCAAATTCCTGACGACGTGGTACAGTATATCGCACAGACGGCCAATGGAAGCGTGCGCGATTTGCAAGGCGTCATCAACTCGTTACTGGCCTATTCGGTGGTTTACAACAGCGTGGTGGACATGCGTTTGGCCCAAAGGGTTATACAGCGTGCCGTGAAGATCGATGACAAACCGCTCACCATCGATGAGATTCTCGATACCGTTTGCCGGCATTTCAACGTCACTGTATCGGCAGTGAACAGCAAGAGTCGCAAACAAGAGTTGGTGACGGCTCGTCAATTGTCCATGTATCTTGCGCAGAAGTACACCAAGATGCCTGCCTCGCGCATTGGAAAGCTGGTGGGAGGGCGCGACCACTCCACCGTTATTCATAGCTGTTCGCGCATCGAACAGCGCCTAAAGCTGGACTCCATGTTCTCCAATGAGGTGATGAGCATTGAAAATTCGTTCAAGCTGAAGCAATAACTGATAGTATTAATCCCTGTTTGTCGTCCCCTTCAATATTCAGAATGATATAGACATCGTGTCCAAGGCTCTCGAGCTTTGGATTTTTTTTGCCCTGAGTCCATTTCTATCGAATTGTTAGTCGCAAGATCGTTTTTTGCGGATATTCTTTGCCAGTTTTATTGAAAAGTCATACCTTTGCCGTCGGTTTACAAACAGTAAGCTAAGGGTGCTCACATTTATTCGTGGGCTGAGAACAAACCTTCTGACCTGATCTGGGTAATACCAGCGTAGGAATTGACCAAGAAGCCAAGTGGGCGAAGTTCTTCAACAGGATAACTTTGCACTTGCTCTCTCCCTTATTCATTTATTATTTCTACTCGTGCCAACAAGAAGACGCCTATGGCGCATTCGGACTTGACACAAAAGCAAATCAAGCAGATGAACCATGGCAAGGATATTCCGTTCTTGCTGTCTACGTTGCCATCGATTACCCTTACTTCCGATGCGGGTAATGGTATTGGGTACACCACCTTGCGTGTACGTGGCATCGATCCTTCGCGCGTGAACATTACTGCCAACGGTATTCCGATGAACGATGCCGAGAGTGCAACCCTCTTCTGGGTGAACATGAGCGACTTTGCCTCGAGTGTGCAGAGCATGCAGTTGCAGCGAGGAGCTGGTACGTCTACCAATGGTGCCGGTGCTTTTGGCGCTACCTTGAACATGCAGACCGAGAACATTGGTACTAAACCATTCTTCGGTATCGACCTTTCGGGCGGCAGTTACGGTTCGCACAAGGAGACTTTACGCTTCGGAACGGGGCTCATTGGTGGCCATTGGGGCATACAAGGACGCCTTTCGGATATCGGTAGCGACGGCTATTTGGACCGTGCTTCCACCAAACTCAATTCGTATTTCATCCAAGCGGGCTACTTCTCGGACAACACCATGGTGAAGTTTGTCACCTTCAATGGTGTGGAACGTACTTATCACGCATGGAACTACGCTTCTAAATACGAGCAAAGTAAGTACGGACGCACCTACAATTCGTGCGGTAAGTATATCGATGCCGAGGGCCATGTGAAATATTACGACGGACAAACGGATAACTACCACCAGCAAAATTACCAGCTGCATTGGAATCAACTGCTTGGAGACCAATGGAAACTCAATGTTGCCTTGCACTATACCAAGGGCGACGGATACTACGAGCAGTACAAGGGAAAAGGCAATTGGTATCAATATCATCTATCTAAAGACACCAAGTTGTTGGGCGATTTGGTGCGTCAAAAGAAGATGGATAACGATTTTTATGGTGCTGTAGGTTCCATTAACTATGACAACAATCGTGGATTGACTGCCAACATCGGTGGCGGTTGGAACAAATATGTTGGCGGCCACTTTGGAAAAGTCATTTGGACGGGTGCACCTTTCTATCAGATAGAAGATGCCAACGGCAATAAGAAGAAGGTATATCAGATGGGACCATCCACATTGGAGCCTGATAACGAGTATTACAACAACGATACTAAGAAGGTGGACGGCAATGTTTACGGAAAGGTAAACTGGGAGTTTGTAAAGGGTTTGAGTGCCTTTGCCGACTTACAGGTTACCAGTTTGCCAGTGCCAAGTACAGTGCAGGTGTCAACCTATATTATATGAATTATAGCAACGAATTTGTGCTCACTGGCGAACTGGATGCCATTGGTGAGATGAAGACAAAGAATGCAGGTCGTAGCTATCGTATGGGAATTGAGTTGGAATCGGCTTGGCAACCTGTTGATTGGTTCACTTGGAATGTCAATGCTACGTTCAGCAAGAACCGTGTTAAGGACTGGATGGTGAAGTTGGAAGATGGGAAGAACGCTTCTTTGGGCGACACACCTACCAGCTTTTCTCCTGAACTTATATTCAACAACATCTTCTCATTCAACTACAAAGGTTTGTCTGCCAATGTTCATACGCAGTATATCGGTGAGCAGTATCTCACCAATACGGGACTGAAGAACTATCAAACCAAAGACGGCAACGGTCAAGATATTGATGTGAGCATGATGTTGGGCAGCATCTTTACCACCAACCTCAATGTGGCTTACACCTTCGCCTGTCACAAGTTGGGCTTGAAAGAGGCTACCGTTGGCTGCACCGTCTACAACCTTTTCAGTGCCAAATACGACAATAACGGCTGGGCAGCACCTGGTTTTAAGAAAGATGCACAAGGCAACGTCGTAGCTACTGATGCTGGTAAGGGGCAGTATCAGGCTGGCTTTGCGCCACAGGCTCCTATCAACTTCATGGCAAACTTGTCATTGACGTTCTGATAAAAGTTGACGGGAGAGGAGTAGGAGTTTATGGAAGTTATAAGGGAGAAAAGGGAGGTTGATTAGGAGTTAAGGGGAGTTAAGGGCGAGTTACGTAGGGAGTTAACGGACATTACCTTATTGATAGAGATAGAAAAAAGCCAATTTCTGCCTTCCATTGCAAAGCATTTGTCCGATAACTCCCATTAACTCCCCTTGTAACTCCTGTTAACTCCTGACCTAATTCCCCATTCACTCCCTTTAACTCCCATTCTAACAAATAACAACATGACATTCGATTGGTTGGATATAGTCACCACCATTTTGGGACTTGTCTATATCTATTTGGAATATAAAGCCAGCATTTGGCTGTGGATAGTGGGCATTGTAATGCCGGCCATGGACGTGTTTTTGTATTGGAGACACGGCTTGTACGGCGATGCGGGCATGGCGGTATATTACACGTTGGCTGCCATTTACGGTTATATTGCGTGGAAGTGGGGCAGCAAACTCTTCAATCAAAAAAAGCAAGAACTGCCCATTACGCACATGCCCGGCAAGCATTATCTGCCCACTTTCTTGTTTTTCGCCTTAGCATGGGGCGCTACTTATTATGTGTTGGTGCGCTTTACCAACAGCAACGTACCCTTGTTAGACAGCTTCACCAATGCACTCAGCTTTGTGGGCTTATGGGCTTTGGCGCGCAAGTATGTGGAGCAATGGCTCTTTTGGATTGCGGTCGACGTGGTTTGCACCGCGCTGTATGTGTACAAAGGCATTCCTTTCAAGGCAGGACTTTACGGACTTTATGTCGTTATTGCCGTGTTAGGGTACTTTAAGTGGAAGTCGATGATGAAACAAGCAGCGTCATGAACTATCAGCTCAGCAACTCATCAACCAATTTCGACGTGGTGGTTTTGGCAGGCGGTGATTATCCGCAGCACCCTATACCCACCCAAATCTTGCAACAAGCGCCACGCATTGTATGTTGCGACAGCGCCATCGAGTTGCTACATCCCTCGTTATATAATAAGGTGGAAGCTGTGGTTGGCGATGGTGATTCGATGTCTGATGCTGCCAAGCGAAAATTTCATGACGTGCTGCATGTTGAGCATGAACAGGCAGACAACGACCTTACCAAGGCTACCCGCTATTGTGTCAGCCGCAACTATAGCCGTATCGTTTATTTGGGAGCAACGGGTAAGCGTGAGGATCATACCTTGGGAAACATCTCCCTCTTGCTGCGTTATTTTCAAACCTACGGTGTGCAGCCTGTCATGGTGACCGATTACGGCACGTTTGTACCTTGCCATGGCGATTGCACCTTTGAGTCGTTTGCCAAACAGCAAGTAAGTATTTTTAATATTTCATGCCACCGTATCGAAAATAAGGGCTTGCGTTGGCAATCGTACGCCTATCAAAGTTGGTGGCAAGGTACGCTCAACGAGTCGCTTGCCGATGTTTTTTCCCTCTATGCCGATGGCTATTACCTGGTTTATCGAACTCATGAGGCAAAAACGGCCATGCACTAGACCTGTGTTTCTATTCGGTAATAATGCGCACCTCTGGGTTTACAAGCAACGATACTTGTATGTGTTAACAAACCTTTTGTTTGTTAAATCGATTCTTTTTATTTGACAAAATAAAATTGCAAAATAGATAAAACAAGGGGATTTTTAAGGAGTTCAAAACCTTAAGAGCATCATCTTTTACCACATTCACATACAACAGATCCGCAATCAGCATGCTATTGCAGCATAATAGGTATGCTTTTACCATCCAATTGGCATGCTTTACCTGCCCAATATACATCATATAGCAAACCTTTTTTGCAGGAAATAAGGAGATTTTGTTCCAAACACATGTTTTTTTAGTTTGCGTTTTAGGCTCAAAAGCCTATAACCTACTAAGAATCAACTTGATAGCTAAAACTCTTTCATTTTTCGCATATTTCTGTGTAATGAACAATTTGCTTGAAAAAACGTTCAGCATTTGTGTTAAAAAAGACGTTTCAATAGAAAAGACCTCACCGAAGAACGTTCCTTTTGCCTTAAAACAAAGAACGCAAGCTACCATTCTTTTGTGAAAGAGTCGTGATTATAGGCATTGCCCTTCATTTCACGCTACGTTGTTATTTGTCGAGTGAAACACGTTATCTTGGTTGCACACATGATAAATATTGTAATTATAAATGTCTAATTAAATAAAATAGCTTATTAAATTAGCCGTATTTAATCATTAAATATTTTAGAATAAAAAATCATATAAATTTAATTATTTATTTGTTTATATCTAAATATATATTTACCTTTGCCCTGGTTCAATACGAACTGTACTTTTTAAATATTAAACCTAACCTAATGAATCGTAGATCTAACCGACAAATGAAAGAAAAACGATCTTATTTTTTGATACTGGTTTTGTATCTCATCTTTTTGCCTAAATCACTTTTTGGTGGCAATCTGCATCCAGACGTAGTTGTGGCAGGAGGTGGTGCCAGCGGCGTATCTGCTGCTTTGCAATCAGCCCGTATGGGTATGCGTGTACTCGTGGTTGAGGAAAGTACATGGCTGGGTGGTATGTTGACAGGCGCAGGTGTTAGTGCTATCGATGGAAACTTCAATATGCCTGCTGGCATATTTGGTGAATTTAGAAATCGTCTTGCCCAACACTACGGTAGTCTTGAAGCCTTGAACACCGGGTGGGTAAGCCGAGTTCTCTTTGAGCCATCAGTAGGTAACCAGGTTTTGAACGACATGGTGGCACAAGAGAAAAATATCGAAGTGTGGAAAGAGAGCAGCATCAGACGCATTAGCAAAAAGCAAGGCGAATGGAACTTGAAGATTAAAAAGCAAGGTAAAAGCGTAATCGTTAAAACACCAATGCTCATTGATGCTACTGAATTGGGAGATGTGGCAGCCAAGTGTGGGGTAGGCTATGATGTTGGCATGGATAGTCGCCATGATACGCAGGAGGATATTGCTTTGGAAAAAGGCAACAATGTTATTCAGGACCTTACCTATGTTGCCATCTTGAAGGATTATAAAAAGGATGTTTCCATGCGAAAGCCAAAGGGTTATGACCCTTCAGTCTTTGCCTGTTGCTGCATCAATCCGCTGTGCATATCCAGCAACGAACCAAAAAGAATGTGGCCGGCAGACAAGATGATGAGCTATGGACAACTTCCCAATGACAAGATTATGCTGAATTGGCCTATCAACGGAAATGACTATTACGTCAATTTGGTGGAAATGTCTGACAAGCAACGCAGACGAGTTTTGAAGAGAGCGAAAGAACATACCTTGTGTTTTCTTTATTTTATTCAGCACGAATTAGGATTCCGTCATATAGGACTTGCCGACGACGAATATCCAACAGATGATCTTCTGCCTTTCATTCCTTATCATCGTGAATCCAGGAGAATTCATGGAGCGGTTCGGTTTACACTCAATCACATGGTGTCACCTTACAATCAAGCAGCTCCTTTGTACCGAACCAGCATCGCTGTTGGCGACTATCCTGTGGATCATCATCACATGCGCTACAAAGAAAGTCACACGCTGCCCGACATACACTTCTATCCAGTTCCGTCATTTGGGCTGCCGTTAGGAACACTCATTCCACAGGGAGTTGAGGGTTTGATAGTAGCAGAGAAATCCATATCCGTGTCTAATATCGCCAATGGTGCAACACGTTTGCAGCCTGTGGTGATGCAGATAGGTCAGGCAGCCGGAGCTCTGGCGGCCCTCTCACTCAAGAAAAGAACGCCTTTATCGGGCGTATCTGTGAGGGATGTGCAAGATGAAATATTGAAGGCGGGCGGATATTTGCTTCCCTATCTGGATGTTCAGAAACAGGATCCTCGATTCATCCCTTATCAGCACATTGGCTCAACGGGCATATTGAAAGGGATTGGAAAAAATGTAGATTGGAAAAATGAAACATGGCTGAGGGCCGACCAACCATTAAAAGGACGCGAACTGGAAGGTATGCGTGACATTTTCCCACGATGGAAGCAAACAGGTGCTATGTTGACCGACTCGGTTATGACATTGGGAGACGCATTGCGTGTCATTCAAAGTGTAGCTGAGTCAGAGGGAATGCCCATCAAAGCAGATTGGGAGCTACTGCTAACGAAATACCATTTTAAGGCAACAGACAAGGCACACGTCATTACACGAGGTGAAATGGCCGTACTGATAGACCAAATGCTCGATCCCTTTCACTGGAAAGATGTTGACATACAGGGAAATTTCATGAAGTAATATTTAAATCATATAGCTATGGATATAGATCAATTGAAAGAATTAGCCGACTTGTACAAAAGTGAATTGCTACAGAGAGTGGTTCCTTTTTGGCTTGAGAAGTCACAAGACGAAGAGTATGGTGGGTACTTCACATGCTTGGATCGCAAAGGAAATGTTTTTGACACAGACAAATTTATTTGGTTGCAGTGTCGTGAGGTGTGGTTGTTCGCCATGCTATATAACAAGGTAGAGAAAAACGAGGAATGGTTGAATTGTGCCATCCAAGGAGCAGAGTTTTTAAAAAAGCATGGGCACGACGGCCAGTACAACTGGTATTTCTCGCTGGATAGGACAGGCAAACCGTTGGTTGAGCCTTACAACATCTTCTCGTACACGTTCGCAGCCATGGCTTTCGGACAGCTAAGTTTGGCTACAGGCAATGACGAATACGCCACCATCGCCAAGAAAACGTTCGATATCATTCTGTCGAAAGTGGACAATCCCAAAGGCAAGTGGAACAAGATACATCCGGGAACACGCAACATGAAAAACTTTGCACTGCCCATGATACTCTGCAACTTGGCCTTGGAGATAGAGCATCTTCTTGATGAAAGCTATCTACTCGAGACCATGGAAACGTGCATCCATGAAGTGATGGACGTGTTTTACCGGCCCGAGCTTGGTGGTATCATTGTGGAAAACGTAGGTGCCGACGGCAACTTGGTAGACTGCTTCGAGGGCAGACAGGTAACTCCGGGACATGCCATAGAGGCTATGTGGTTTATCATGGACTTGGGTAAACGCCTGAATAGACCTGAACTGATAGAAAAAGCCAAGGACACCGCGCTTACCATGTTGGAGTATGGATGGGACAAAGAGTTCGGCGGTCTGTATTATTTCATGGATCGCAACGGCTGTCCTCCCCAGCAATTGGAATGGGATCAGAAGCTGTGGTGGGTACACATCGAAACCCTTATCTCTATGCTCAAGGGCTATCAGCTCACGGGAGACAAGAGGTGTATGGACTGGTTTAAGAAGGTACACGAATATACGTGGACACATTTCAGAGATGACGAGTATGCTGAATGGTACGGTTACCTCAACAGGCGCGGCGAAGTGCTGTTGCCATTGAAGGGTGGAAAATGGAAAGGATGTTTCCATGTACCCAGAGGAATGTACCAATGCTGGACTACTTTAGAAGAAATAGTCAAGGCAAACGATACAAAATAAAGCGAACCATGACAAACAGGAGAAACTTTATCAAGCAAATGATGGGTGCCTCATCGCTTGTGCTGGGTAGCAAAATTCTGTCTTCCTATACCAAGGTGGACAACGCTTTTGCCCAGCACGAGGACGGCGAGACTTTTGCTACGCCGCACGCTATGAAGGGCATGCCTATTAAAGCTACGTTTCTGGATGAGATAAGTTGGGACATTCCGCACCAAAACTGGGGCAAGAAAGAATGGGATCAAGACTTCAAAGCCATGAAAAAGATGGGCATCAACACTGTTGTTCTCATCCGTGCCGGACTGGGAAAGTGGATTGCTGCACCGTTCTCAACTCTCATCGGAAAAGAAGATGTATATTATCCACCAGTTGATTTGGTAGAAATGTTCTTGACACTCGCTGACAAGTATCGCATGAATTTCTTCTTCGGCATGTATGATTCCGGCAAGTATTGGCAAGAAGGACTGTTCCAAAAAGAGATAGACCTGAACCTAAGCTTGATCGATGAGGTGTGGGCCAAATATGGCAAACATCCCTCTTTCAAAGGATGGTATCTGTCACAAGAAATCAGTCGCCGAACAAAAAACATGTCACGCATATATGCGGAGGTGGGTAAGCATGCTAAAGCCGTGTCGGGTAACCTCACGACCATGGTTTCGCCCTATATCCACGGCGTGAAGACCGACCAGGTGATGAGTGGCGACAAGGCTCTCACCGTGAGAGAGCATGAAGAGGAATGGAACGAGATATTGGGCAATGTCAAGGGTGCCGTGGATATCCTGGCATTCCAAGACGGACAGGTAGACTATGGCGAATTGTACGATTATCTTGTGGTGAACAAAAAGTTGGCAGACAGATACGGCATGAAATGCTGGACAAACATTGAATCGTTTGACCGCGACATGCCCATCCGCTTCCTGCCAATCAAATGGGAGAAACTGCTGTTGAAACTTGAAGCTGCACGGAAAGCCGGAATGGAAAACGCCATTACCTTTGAGTTCTCGCACTTCATGAGTCCCAATTCTGCATATTTGCAAGCAGGTCACTTGTATCATAGATACTGTGAGCATTTTAATATTTAAATTATTCACTAACCTAAAATTCATAATTAATGGAAAAAATTAGATGGTGTATCAGGAGGCTTGTTGTGTCCTTGATCCTAACAGTCACATGTGTGGCAGCAAGCTATGCGCAAAATGTGATAACAGGAACAGTCAGCGACACGAACGGTGAGCCTTTGGTAGGAGTGTCTATCGTTGTGAAAGGAACGACGAGAGGACAGGTTACTAACATTGATGGACGGTACCAAATCGAGGCTAAAGCCAATGACATATTGACTTTTGCAAGTGTCGGCATGGTATCGCAAGAAGTGAAGGTGGGCAATCGCAAGACGATTGACATTACGATGAAGGAGGATGTTGCCGCTTTAAGCGAGGTCGTAGTAGTGGGCTATGGCACACAAAAACGAGGAAGCATTACGGGCGCTATCTCCACAGTTTCTGACAAAGAGATACTCAAGGCACCAACCATGAGTATCAGTAATATTATCGGACCCCGCATTGCGGGTGTGGCAGCCGTGCAATCAAGCGGGCAGCCCGGTAGTGATAATGCGGCGCTCACCATGCGCGGACAAGGGGGTATCATCTACGTAATTGATGGTATACGACGCACCTCAGCCGACTTTAACGGATTGGATCCGAATGAAATTGAATCGGTGTCTATCTTGAAAGATGCGGCCGCTGTGTCTGTCTATGGTCTGGATGCCAACGGAGCGTTTATCGTAACCACGAAAAAAGGTAGCAAAAACAAGACGTCCATCTCCTACACGGGAGCTTTCGGATTGAGCGAGAACGCACAAAATCAGGTATGGCTGGACGGTCCCGGGTACGCTTATTGGTACAACAAAGCACGCGAATTGCAGGGCGATGCCCCCGTCTTTACAGATGAAATGGTACAAAAGATGCGTGACGGAGTTGACGGTTGGGGCAACACCAACTGGTACAAAAAATTGTTTGGAACCGGAAACCGTATGCACCACAATGTGTCCGCATCGGGTGGAAACGACAAGGTGAAGTTTTTCGCATCGATGGGTTATTTGAAAGAAAACGGCAATATTGACAATTTCGATTATGACCGTCTGAATCTTCGTTCAAACATCGACGCGAAAATAACCGACAATCTTACTTTCACACTGGGCATAGCTGGGCGTATAGAGAAGCGCAACGCACCCAGATACTCTGCCGACCCAAACGCTTGGCATAACATTCCACAGCAGATCATTAGGGCTATGCCATACGTTCCGGAAACTATGGAATATCAGGGAAAGACTTACGCCGTATCTACACCGACCGCATCGTCACCCGTTGCCCCATTGGCATCCATCAATGAGTCAGGATACAGCAAGTCTAATCGCTCGTTTATCCAGACCAATTTCAGTCTGAAATATGACGCGCCTTGGCTGAAAGGCTTAAGCGTGAAGTTTCAAGGAGCTTACGATGCGAATTTCTATTTCAACAAGGTGCTAAGCAATCCTTTCGAGGTGATGCAGATGAGTCTGCCCACCTCCGCATCCAAGACATTGAATTATTATAAAGCTTTCGATGCCCAAGGAAACAGTGTGTCACTGAGTGAGGCCGCCAGCAAGGGTTACAACTTTACCACACAAACCAGTGTGACATACGACAACAGGTTTGACAAGCACACCGTGGGCGTGTTGTTATTGGCCGAGACGCGCGAAAACAAGAGCAACGCTCTGAGTGCAACCGGTACGGGTTTGGACTTCTTGCAGCTTGACGAACTTAGCAAGATTACCAACTTGACCGGCGACGGCAAAGAAAAGATGCCTACGATAGGTGGTTATAGCGGATTTACGCGGGTGGCTGGATTTGTCGGCAGGCTCAATTACAACTATGATGACAAGTACTACTTAGAGGCTTCGGCACGTTATGATGGTAGTTATCTTTTTGGTGGTATGAATAACAGATGGGTGTTTTTACCCAGTTTGTCGTTGGGTTGGCGTATCAATAACGAAAAATGGTTTGACGCCGACTGGGTGAATAACCTGAAACTGCGTGCTGGCGTTGGTAAAACAGGAACAAGTAGCGGATTGAACGCATTTCAATGGCGCAACGCGATGACATTGGTGAAAAACGCATTGGTGCTGGGTGGCGGAAGTCAGTCGATGATGTACGCCAGCGTTTTAGGCAATCCTGACCTGCGGTGGGCACAATGCATGAACTACAACCTTGGTGTAGACGCAACCTTATGGAATGGCCTTTTAGGCATCGAGTTTGACGTGTTCTATAAATATGAGTATGACAAAATTTCGTCTGTCGTGGGTGCGTTCCCACCATCACGAGGTGGATACTATCACAACTCAGCCAATATAAACAAGGCTGATTACAAGGGATTTGAGGTGGCTTTAACCCATCGTAACCACATTGGAAATTTTAATTATGGTGGAAAATTGATATGGTCGTACGCTTATGGTCGTTGGCTGAAATACGCCGGCGACACAGACAATGCTCCAGAGTACCAACGCGTCACTGGCAAACAAATTGGTGCCAAATATGGTTTCATGGACGCAGGACTTTTCAAGGATGAGGCAGATATAGCCAATTCACCGACTGTTGTTGGTTATAAAGCACTGCCGGGCTATATAAAATATGTAGACCGGAATGGTGATGGTGTGATAACCGCTGCGCAAGACCAAGGCTATGTAGGTAAAAGCTCAACCCCAACACACACAGGTTCGTTCAACTTGTTTGGCGATTGGAAGGGATTCGACTTTGACTTGCTGTTCTCTTGGGGCTTGGACAATGTTGTGGCCTTAACCGGACAATATAGCGGTTCGGGCATCCAAGACAACACGGCCTATACAAAGCCATTCTACCACGGTGGTAACTCGCCAACTTATTTGGTAGAGAAATCGTGGACACCTGACAACCCCAACGCAGAGTTCCCACGTCTTGAGATTTCAGGTCCGAGCAACAACAACGGTTTCTCTTCCACGTTCTGGTATCGCTCTGGCAACTACATGCGGTTAAAGACAGCGCAAATTGGCTACAACTTCCCCAAACAATGGCTAACTAACATAGGCATTGAGGGTGCAAGACTATATGTGGAGGGTTTCAACCTGTTGACATTCAGCAGTCTGACCAAATACAACATAGACCCTGAGTCTCCTTCTGTAAACAATGGGTACTACCCGCAGCAGAGGACGTATACCATGGGAATAAAACTAACATTCTAAAAGATTTGACAGTATGAAAAATATATGTTTTAACATAGCGGTGGCATTTTGCGCAGTCTTGCCTTTGATATCGTGTAACGACTGGCTGGATGGCGTTACTCAAACAGCGACCGTAAGTGATGAGATTGTTTGGCAAGACGCAAAGCACGTTGATAAAAACGTGAATGCTTTTTATACCGCTTTGCACAGATACGGCCAGTTTGGAGAGACGCAGTTTGGCGGTAGCCTGACCGAAAGCCTTACCGATGCCTTCAAATATGGTTCGGTTTCCTTGGGCCATCGTGCAGGACACCCCAATGTTTATGTTACCGACCCATCCGTGGTGACACCCGATGGCTGTCTATATAATGTATGGAGCGAGAGTGCTGCTTACGGAAGTATCAGGCAGATAAACCAGTTTTTAGCCATGCAGAAACAATATTCTAAGTTTTCTGAGGAGCAAAACGCACGCTGGGAGGCTCAGGCTCGCTTCTTCCGCGCATACCTATACTTCCAGTTGGCCAAACGGCATGGTAGCGTAATTATCTATGAAAACTTGCCGGAAAGCAACGACAAAGCACTAAGTTCGGCTGAAGAAACTTGGAAATTTATCGCTGATGATCTTGACTTTGCGGCAGCTAACCTTCCTAAGGAGTGGGCAGACCCCAACGCAAAAGGCAGGGTAACTCAAGGAGCAGCCTACGCCCTGAAGTCACGAGCCATGCTTTACGCAGAACAATGGCAGGCTGCATACGATGCGGCCGACAAGGTAGAGAAGCTCGGATTGTACGATTTGGCACCCAATTACGCTGACGCATGGAGTGGTAACAACAACGAATGCATATTGGCCTTCAGGTACAACAAGGACAGTGGACCCTACCACAGCTTTGACCAATACTATGTGCCACAGTGCGACGGATACGATTTTGGTGCTACGGGTACACCCACGCAGGAAATGGTGGAGTGCTATGAGACCAAGGACGGTAAAATCGTGGACTGGACTCCATGGCATGAAACAACCAACCAAAAGCCTCCTTACGACCAGCTTGAACCTCGATTTGCCGCAACCATCATATATGCGGGAAGCGAATGGAAGGGACGCAAGATGGATTGCAGCGTAGGAGGTAAGAACGGTGAGTTCATGGCTTATCGTGAGCAGGCCTACTCTTTCGGCAAAACCACAACAGGATATTTTCTTCGTAAGCTGCTTGACGAAAAGCTAACGGACATCAAGGGACAACACAGCTCGCAACCATGGGTAGAAATACGCTTTGCCGAGGTGTTGTTGAACAAAGCCGAGGCTGCTTTCAGATTGGGCAAAACCAGTGAGGCACAGACGCTCATGAACCGCGTGCGGGCACGTGTTGGACTGCCTGCGAAAACCTCTACCGGTGACGCTTGGTTTAAGGATTACCGCAACGAGCGTAAGGTGGAATTAGCTTACGAAGGACATCTGTTCTGGGATATGCGCAGGTGGAAACTGGCTCATATTGAGTATAACAACTACCGCTGTCATGGTATGAAGATTACCAACGGCACATACGAGTATGTTGATTGTGACGGTCAAGACCGTAAGTTCTCGTCAAAACTCTACAGGCTGCCTGTTCCTACATCCGAATTGAAGAACAATAAGTTGGCCAAACAGTTTGATGAATGGAAATAACAACCTTTAAGTATTGACAAATATGAAAACCAAAATATTAACATTAGTCTGCAACCTGCTGCTTATTTTTACATGGGTGGGTTGCCAAGAGCCAGAGGAGTTTCACCCTAATATAGAGCGAAACGGCATTACAAATCTCACTGCACGGTTTATTGATGATGACAGGGATGAAAACAACTTCACGAGTGAGATAGACTATCAAAATAAAGTGATTACTGTTGTGTTTCCCTACAACTATCCACGGTTGTCTGACAATGTTCTCGACAAGTCGTCACTCAAAAAGATGCGGGTGTTCGCAAGTCTCGAAAACAACGTGTATGTGACACCTAAGCTGTACTTTATGGACCTGACGAAGGAAAACACGATTACCGTGACCGACCAGAATGGAGGGAAGGCAGACTATAAAGTAGTGGCTGAAATAAGAAAAAGCAACGAGTGTGCCATCACTAAGTTTGACCTCCCGAATGCTAACTTAAGTGGCCTTGTGAAGGAAGCAGACAAGGTTATCTCCCTTGTCTCCGCTGACGAGATTGGCAAACAACTTGCTACGGTGAGCATCTCTCACGGAGCCACCATTTCACCAGACCCAACAATCGTAGCCCTCGATTATGACCAGGAACAACAATTCAAGGTTACGGCGCAAGACGGCGTTACCTCGATGGTGTATACAGTGAAAAAAGAAATTCCACAAAAAATCAACAATGGGTTGCGCACCAGCAGCGCTCAACTGTTGTGGGTAAAGAAACTTGTGGACATCGGACTAACCCAAAACCACATGACTACTGGTATCGCTGCTCTTAACAACTATGTTGTTGTGAACGAGAGAGGCAATGGACAAGCGGTATATCTCAACGCTAAGACGGGAGATATAGCTGGCCATATCGACATCAGCGAATTTGCTGGAAGCCTGACAAACATGTATGCCACGGCCGATGATAACGATAATATATTGTTCTGTAACTTCAACAACCAAAAAGATGGAAAGTTCATCATCTGGAGAGTAAAGGGTGTCAAAGGCAAGCCTGAAAAGTATTTGGAATACACCACAAGCGCACAGATGGGACGTAAACTATCTGTTATTGGTAACTTGGACGGCGAAGCTATCATTACGGCACCTATACATGGTACCGCAGGACAATTTGCACGCTGGCAGGTGAAAGCCGGAAAGCTGGTTTCTACCACGCCAGTCATGGTTCAAGCCCAAGGCTTAGGCAACTGGGGTAATAATGCGGACGTAATATACAGCAATCCAGCTGACCCCACAAGCGACTATTTCGCTGCATACTATGCCGCACCAAGGCATGCTTCAATGTTTGACGGGAAAACCAATTCTATCAAAGCCAAGGGACCAGAAATATCTTCTAACTGGCTTCAGAATGCGGTAGACTATACCGTATTTAACAAAGCACACTACTTCATTTCTAACTCTGTGAACCTTTGGACATGGGGTACAGACGATTGCATCTACTTGTTCGACACAGGTGGTGGCAATTTGGACACGCAGGTGCTTGACTTCTCTTCAAAAGGCTTGGACATAAATGGCAAGTACGGAGGCAAGGCATTAGGAAAGCAAAACGCAAATGGAACAGGCGACGTCGCACTGAGAGTATCGAACGACGGATACTATCTGTACATCTACTTCATGTTTACCAACGGATATGTTGGTTGCGTGCGCTGCGACTGTTTGGATTTATAATCTTTCATTCAACCATCTCAATGCTTTGACCATGTCACTGCATTGAGATGGCTTTTATCGTTCACGGTTGATAAAAAACATATCCATTTTGTTGGATGATGAAAAAAGAACCGTAAATTTAATGACAATAATAAAATAATAAAGAACAACGGATGAAGCAACAACATTGTACTATCAGCCTTTTATTACTGACACTACTGTTTCTTTTAGCATGTGGCTCAAAAGACCCAATAGATTATTGGGGACAAAACAAACAAAAGGAAGAACAGGAAAATAACAAAGAAATAGAAAATAAAACCGACAAACCGAGATATATCTGGATTGACGCAGCAGCGAATTTTCCTGATTTCGCCAATAGCAAAGAGGCCATAACAAGAGATTTGACCCTGGCCAAAGACGCAGGTTTCACGGATATCGTGGTAGACGTGCGACCCACATGCGGTGACGTGTTGTTCAAGACCTCAATGGTAGAACAAGTGAAATATCAATACGCATGGACATCTACAGGCTATACAAAGATAGACCGCACGGCCACATGGGACTATTTGCAAGCATTTATAGATGCTGCACGAAAATTGGATTTGAAAGTTCACGCAGGCATTAACACCTTTGTGGGAGGAAACACCATGAACAACGGAACGGGCATGGTGTATCGTGACGAGAGCAAGAGGGCATGGACAACACAGATGAGCACAGCTCAGGGAATTGTCAGTATCATGGACGAAGCTGAGCCTACCAAGTTTCTAAATCCAGTCAATCCGGAAGTGCAAACTTTTCTTTGCAACTTGTTGCGAGATCTTGCGAAATATGACCTTGACGGTATTGTGTTGGATCGAGGCAGATATTTGGATTTACGCGCTGACTTCTCTGATCTTTCCCGCAAAAAATTTGAAACCTATATGGGAAGCAAAGTCTCTAATTTCCCGGAAGATATCCTTCCCAAAGGTGCGACAAAGCTATCGGGGAAATCTTCTGATTACACAAAGAAATGGTTGGAGTTTAGAGCAAAAACCATTCGCGACTTTATGGAAAAAGCACGAAACGCAGTCAAGAGCGTCAATTCAAAAATACAATTTGGCGTGTATGTTGGTGGTTGGTACTCTACCTATTACACTGTGGGTGTGAATTGGGGCTCCCCTAATTTTAAAACCTCTGATTATTATAGATGGGCAACTAAAAACTATCAATCATGCGGATACGCTGACTTGATGGATCAAATGCTTATTGGAGCGTACGCCTCACCATTGCTTGTTTATGGCAATACCGAATGGACCATGCAGGGATTCTGCCTACAGGCCATGTCAAAGATAAAAGGTTCTTGCCCCAAAGTAGTGGGAGGGCCCGATGTCGGTAATTGGGACACGGCCAATAAAGCCACCCAAGAGCAGGAAAACCAAGCCATTGTGCAATCTGTCAAGGCATGTATGGATGCTTGTAACGGTTATTTTCTGTTCGACATGATTCATCTTAAGAAAGCCAATCAATGGAAATATGCCAAGGAAGGTATAGCTAAAGCCATCGACAAAACAAAGTGATAACATATAATATACTACTTATGAAAAGAGCCTGTCTCACACTACTCCTATTGTGCACCACCTTACTGACTTTTGCCACGACCAAACCCAAGGTCATGTGGTTGGATTGCTCGGCCAACTTCGAGCGATTCAGCTATCCTGACTCCATCAGGTATTATGTTGGCAAATGCCATGAGGCCGGTATCACACATTTAGTATTGGACATTAAAGATAACACCGGCGAAGTGCTTTACGACAGTAAGTACACATCGAGGAAAAGAACGTGGAAGGGATTTACACGTCCTGATTTTGACTTTATCAATACGTTCATCTCCGAAGCTCATAAGCGGGGCATGGTTATATTTGCCGGTATGAACATCTTCGCTATGTTCTTAAACCCGGCCTTGAAAGACGTGCAACGCCATGAAATCAACATCGTGAAAGAGGTGGTAAAACGCTTCAAGTTTGACGGTATCATGTTGGACAGGGCGCGGTATGATTGCATCGAATCAGACTTTTCTGAAGCATCGCGCACCTTGTTTGAAAAATACATAGGCCAAAAACTTAACAGATATCCAGAAGACATATACGAATGGAAAGCCAACGACAAAGGCTCGTTCGACAGGGTTCCCGGACCGTATTATAAGAAATGGATAGAGTGGCGTGCCTCTGTCATCTATGGTTTTATAAAGGATGTCAGATCCGCAATAAAAAAAATAGATTCCCAATGTATACTGGCCTCATACACGGGGGCATGGTACCCTACCTATTATGAGGTGGGTGTGAACTGGGCAAGCAACAAGTATGATCCTTCAAAGGATTTCCCATGGGCCACGCCTGAGTATCGTCAATATGGCTATGCAGAACTGATAGACTTCTACACCAACGGTAATTATTATAAAAATGTAACCATAGACGATTATTACAAGTCGTCAGGATTGTATAAAAACGAAACCGACAGCGAAGCCTCGTCAGGCGAATACCTCTGCGTGGAAGGCGGTTGCAAATATACAAGGCAGCTGTTGCAGGGTGCCAAGCCATTCTATGGAGGCCTGTATGTAGAAGACTACCGTAAAAACCCCTTGCAGTTTCAGAAAGCTGTCCGCATGAACCTTAAAGAGTCTGACGGTGTCATGATTTTCGACATTGTGCACATCATCCTCTATGATTGGTGGAAAGAGCTGAAAGAAGCGTTGGACGAAAACCATGTGCCTAATCCACACGAGCTGTATGGATCGGTCACTTGCGAAGGCAAGGGTGTACCCAATGTTGTGGTGACAGATGGAAAACGCTGTGTCACGACAGACAAGAATGGCGTATATCGCATACCAAATGTTGGCGACACACGGTTTGTGTACATATCCACGCCTGCCGGATATCTCACCGAAACCAATAGGGGAATACCCCTGTTTTATCAAGAAATTGACCATCAGAAACAACAGATGGAATACAATTTCAAACTCAAGAAAAATCCCAAGGACGACACAAAACATATCGCCATCGTAGAGGCCGACGTGCAAGCCAACTCCAAAGAGCATTGGTTGAAATACGGTCCTGTAGTGGACGACTATCGCAAGTTGTTGGCCTCAACCCCAGACAAAGATGCGTTTGGGTTGTCATGCGGTGACATCTGTTGGGATACGCCGACAACATTCTTTGAGGATTACATGCGACAGGCACAGCGCATCAACCTTCCTTTTTATCGAGTGATTGGAAATCACGACATGGACTACAATGGCCGAACGCATGAAACATCCTACCGATCGTTTGAAACACATTTCGGACCATCATGCTATTCTTTCAACAAAGGCAACGCACACTATATCGTTATTAACAATTGCTTTTACGTTGGACGACAATACTTCTATGTAGGATACATCGACGAGAAAACCTTCAAGTGGTTGGAACAAGATCTTTCATACGTTCCCAAAGGCACCGTAGTGTTTGTAGCGGCGCATATTCCTTTCAGATCCACGGTGAAAGAACAACCATTTGTTTACACCTACGAATACTTAGGAGGCGAAACCATCAACGCAGAGTCGCTCTTCAAACTGCTTGATGGCTACGAATCGCATTTCCTCACAGGGCACATGCATACCAATTCGAACGTCATTTTCAACAACCATCAGATGGAACACAACATCGGAGCCGTATGTGGAACATGGTGGCATGCCCCATTATGCCTTGACGGTACGCCGCAGGGATGTCAGGTCTTTGAGATGGATGGTAAGAAGGTAAGCTGGTATTACAAGAGTACGGGCTATCCCAAGACATACCAGTTCAGGGCGTATGCGCCTGGCGCGGTGAAAGAATATCCCAAGGATATCATCGCCAATGTTTGGAATTATGACGACCAATGGAAAGTGGAGTGGTTGGAAAACGGCAAACCGATGGGTGTGATGACGCAATACACCGGACTGGATCCTGCAGCCGTCAAAATGGTTAAGGACAATCGCAAAACCATGCAAAGCTGGATAGCGCCCCTGCCCACCAAACACATGTTTCGCGCCACACCTCGCCATGCCAATTCTAAATTGACCGTGCGAGTGACCGACCGTTTCGGAAATGTTTACCAAGAAGAAATAACGCGAAAATGAAACAATTCTTTTTATCTTGTGCCGCACTCCTTGTGGCTTGTGTAACACCGAGCACCGCTATTGCCAAGGTGACTTTGACCTCAATATGGGGAGACAATATGGTGCTGCAACAACAGGCGGATGTCAAGTTCACAGGCACTGCCAAGAAAAACAGTAAAATAACGATTAAAGCATCGTGGAGTGACAAACGCATCATGACGCAAAGCGACAGTAACGGCCGTTGGCAAGCCACGTTGCATACCACCTCGGCAGGAGGCCCATACACCATCACATTCTCTGATGGCGAGGTGTTAACCCTGAGAAATATCCTCCTTGGCGAGGTTTGGTTTTGTTCCGGACAGTCTAACATGGAAATGCCCGTGCGCGGATTCAGGGGGCAGCCGGTTTATGGTTGCCAGCCTTACATTGTATCGGCTAACCCATGTAGGCAGCTGCGACTCTACACCGTTCAACGCGATTGGAGTACCACACCCAAGACCGAGGGTGTGAAAGGACAATGGATGGAATTGTCATCACAGGCGGTAGGCGACTTCAGCGCAACGGCCTATTTCTTCGGAGATTTGTTGCAACGCTCCATCAACGTACCGGTAGGATTAATTCACAGCTCGTGGAGCGCATCCAAAATCGAGGCATGGATGAGTCGACAGACTCTACAACAATTCAGTGAGGTAAAATTGCCTGATGTCAACCAGTCCAAGTTTGGATGGGAAGCTGGTACACCTACACTGCTGTGGAATGCCATGGTAAACCCTTGGAAAGGATTCCCCGTACGAGGCGTGATATGGTATCAAGGTGAGGCCAACGTTTCCAATCCAGCCCTATACAAACGCCTTTTCCCGGCGATGGTGCAACAATGGAGAACCTTTTTTGAAAACAACGACATGCCCATCTATTATGTGCAGATTGCGCCCTATCAGGCTGGCGGCAAGGATAAACTCGAATGGGCATGGTTTCGCCAGTGCCAATTGGAGCTGATGAGCGAGGTGCCCAATGTGGGAATGGTGACCACAACCGATGCCGGCAGTGAGCTGTTTATACACCCACCATATAAAATAAAGGTGGGCGAGCGACTCGCCTATTGGGCGCTGACAAAGACATACGGTCGCAGTGGCTTTCTTTATTCTGGGCCGATTTACAAGTCGTGTACGCTTAAGGATGGCATTGTGGAAGTTACATTTGAGCACGGACAAGAGGGCATGATTCCTGAAAATCAAGAAATACGTGGCTTCGAGCTTGTTGACGCAAGTGGAAAAATACATCCTGCCAATGCAAGAATCATCAATAGTACTGCCAAAGTTAAAGTGTGGAACGACTCTGTGCGTCAGCCTACCGAGGTGCGTTATTGTTTCCGCAACTACATGCAGGCTGATTTGTGCAACAATGCAGGACTTCCAGCTTCTCCTTTCAGAGCTGAAATAAAATAATCCGAAATCAAGGTGCCAGTGGTTCGGCATCATTCATTAACTTTGCCTTATATTCATAAAAAAACAAATAACAATGGTCAATAGAAGAGAATTTATCAAAAAGACGGCACTCGCAGGAGCAGCTATAACGATGGCCCCGATAGCAAAGGGAGCCAACCAACTGACTAAAACAGAGAATCTGCTCAATACGCAAGGAAAAGGCGTTAGTGGCTCTCTCATCGTTCCGAAGAACAACGGACTGAAGATAACCGGTACTTTTTTGGATGAAATATCCCATGACATTCCTCACCAAAACTGGGGAGAAAAAGAGTGGGATCAGGATTTCAAGTACATGAAGGCCATCGGCATTGATACCGTGATAGTCATTCGTTGTGGGTACCGTAAGTTCATGAGCTATCCCTCCGAGTATCTTGTTAAGAAGCATGGATGTTACATGCCATCTGTCGATTTGATAGACATGTATCTCCGCCTGGCCGATCGATACGGCATGAAATTCTACTTTGGCCTTTACGATTCTGGTCGATACTGGGACACGGGCGATATGTCTTGGGAGATTGAGGACAACAAATATGTCATCGATGAAGTGTGGAAGCGATACGGTCACCACAAGAGCTTTAAGGGATGGTATATCAGCACCGAGATTAGTAGACAGACCAAAGGTGCCATTCCCACGTTCCATGCGCTTGGCAAGCAGTGTAAGGATGTTTCTGATGGCTTACCTGTATTTATCTCTCCATGGATTGACGGAAAGAAAGCGGTGATGGGTACACAGCAGCTCAGCAAAGCCCAAGCGGTTTCCAAAAGTTGGCCGACAGGTATGGTATGCAATGTTGGACCAATGCCGAATCGTTCGACCGCGACATGCCCATCAGGTTCTTGCCAATTAAATTTGACAAGCTGAGAATGAAGCTGGAAGCTGCCAAGCGGTGTCATTACGACAAAGCTATTACGTTCGAGTTCTCCCACTTTATGAGTCCACAGTCGGCCTACATCCAGGCACATCACTTGTACGACCGTTATAAAGAATATTTCAATATCAGGTAATCAATAGTTTTCCATATTATGAATGATTCTTCCGTAAAACTGGGATATGTGTTTTATTTGGCGCTGGCTGCGGCATTGGGCGGACTGCTCTTTGGGTATGACACGGCCGTCATATCAGGCACCATAGACCAGGTCACGAGTCAGTTTTCGCTTAGTGTTTTACAACAGGGGTGGTATGTAGGTTGCGCATTAATAGGTTCTATCATAGGCGTGGCCTTCGCCGGTTGGTTAAGTGACAAAATTGGACGCAAGCCTGCCATGTTCCTTTCCGCCATCTTGTTCACCGTCTCAGCCATCGGGTGTGCCATCACCCCTACGTTCAATTGGTTAGTGATTTATCGTATAGTGGGCGGCGTTGGCATCGGCGTAGTATCAATAGTTGCACCCATGTACATATCAGAGGTTTCTGTTTCTCAGTACCGAGGCAGGATGGTGTCCCTCTACCAGTTGGCCATAACAGTTGGTTTCCTGGCTGCCTATCTGGTCAACTTCTTGCTCTTGGGTGTATCTCAAAGCCATTCTTTCGCATCTTCACAGTTCCAACTGATATTTGTGGATGAGGTGTGGCGAGGGATGTTGGGCATGGAAACGATACCAGCATTGTTCTTTTTCATCCTTTTGTTTTTCATTCCAGAGAGTCCGAGGTGGCTGGTTGTTCGTAACAAAAGCGCTCAAGCTACCAGCATTCTTGAAAAATTCTTTTCTGAAAAGAAAGAAGTGGATGCTGTTGTCAGTCAGGTACAATCCAATCTGGCCTCCCAAGTTAAGACCGACTGGCATCAACTTCTGCGCCCGGGAATATTCACTGCTGTCGTTGTCGGAGTGTGCATCGCCATTCTCGGACAGTTCATGGGTGTAAATGCCGTGTTGTATTATGGCCCTTCTATCTTCAAGGATGCAGGCATGACCGATCCCTTGTTCTGCCAAGTTCTGGTGGGCATCGTCAATTGTGTCACAACTATCCTGGCCATGAGTATTATCGACAAGGTAGGAAGAAAAAAACTCATCTATTATGGTGTGTCTGGCATGATACTGTCGTTACTGATGATTGCTTTCTATTTCGCATTCACAGAGGCGTTGAACCTTTCGGTCTATTTCATGCTTTCATTCTTTCTCTTCTATGTGTTTTGCTGCGCCATCTCTATCAGTGCGGTGGTTTGGGTACTGCTTTCCGAGATGTATCCCAACAGTGTCAGAGGCGTTGCCATGTCCATCGCCGGTTTCGCATTATGGATAGGAACCTATCTTGTGGGACAGCTCACACCATGGATGCTCACATCGCTGACACCTGCCGGTACGTTTATATTCTTTGCCATCATGTGTCTGCCCTACATGTTCATCATGTGGAAATACATTCCGGAAACCGCCGGCATGTCATTGGAAGAAATAGAACGATACTGGACCAAACGCAAATAACCAGTTTGTTCAAGTGAAATTCATGGATTATACCCAAATAATGTATCATAGCAACATGAAAAAGATTTTGTTATTGTTACTGTTGTCGTGCTCGCTTTCGATGCATGCAGCCAACCCTAAGCCTTTCACGGTTCCCGAACTCAAGACTTGGTACGGTGGCAAAGGCTCTTTTGTGCCTACAAAAGCATCACGCATTGTGTACACTGGCAATGACAAGCGTGTGGCAATGGCTCTCGAAGTGTTTGCCGCCGACTACCAAAAGATGTTCAATACCTCGCTGCCCATTGTGAAAGACAAGGCGCGGGCAGGTGATTTCACGTTTGCGGTCAGTACCAAGAAAGGCTCCAAGGCAAACGCAGGCGACGAGGCTTACAAAATTAATATCGGGCGTGTAGCTCGTGTGGAAGCTACCACGCCCCAAGGCATCCAGTGGGCAACGCGTACCATTCTGCAACTGTGCAGGCAGAACAAGGGATGTACCATGCCTCAAGGCACCATCATAGACGCTCCTGCCTATCCCACCCGAGGGTTCATGCTCGACTGTGGTCGAAAGTTTTTCACCATGCGTGTGCTCAGGCAATATGTGCAAATGTTGTCGTATTACAAAATGAACACACTGCACATTCATCTAAACGATAATGGACACCGCCAATTTTTCAACGACGATTTCGACAGCACGCCAGCGGCGTTCAGGTTGGAATGCGACACCTATCCAGGCTTGACGGCACGCGACGGACACTATACCAAAGAGGAATTTAGAAGCCTGCAACGATATGCCGACAGTCTTGGGGTGGAGATTATACCCGAGATTGATTTCCCGGCACACTCGCTCGCCTTTACTCGTTACAAGCCTGAATTAGCCAGCAAGAAATACGGAAAGGACCACTTGGATTTGTTCAACCCCGAAACATACACTTTCTTGGATGCGTTGCTCAAAGAGTATCTTAGCGGTGACGAACCTGTTTTCAGCGGAAAATACATGCACATTGGCACCGATGAATATGCCAACGAGGACAAGCAAGTAGTGGAGAAGTTCAGGTACCTCACGGATAGATACATCAAATATGTGGAAAAATTCGGCAAGAAGGCTATGATATGGGGCCAGCAGACACATGCCAAAGGCACCACGCCCATCAAAGTTAAAGATGTCACCATGCAGATTTGGAACAACAACTACGCCAATCCTCACTCCATGGACAGCTTGGGATACGACATCATCAGCATCCCCGACTGGCAAGTGTACATTGTACCCAAGGCTGGTTACTACCAGGATTATCTTGACATCAAGAAATTATACCAGAATTGGACACCCGCCCATATAGGCGACGTGGTGTTCCCCGAAGGTCATCGAAGCATCAAAGGTGGAATGTTTGCCGTTTGGAACGACCACATCGGCAACGGCATCAGCGCGCAAGATGTGCACTACAGATTCTTCCCTGCCTTGCAAACGCTTTCCGCCAAAACATGGTCGGGTATAAGCACATCGTTCTCGTTTGAGCAATTTGACTCTCTGCGCAAGACCTTAGATGAAGCTCCAGGGCTGAACGTGGCCGGCTACTATCCACAGGGTACCATCTTGAAACAGGCGCAAGTGAACCGTGGAGACCACATGCCCATAGACCAAGTGGGCTGGGATTACGAGGTGGCGTTCGACATTGACTACTCATCCGAGGAAAAGGGAACCATATTGTTCAGCTCCGATGATGCCACTTTCTACCTGTCAGACCCCATCAACGGACTTATCGGGTTCAGCAGGGACGGCTATCTCTACAACTTCGGCTACCAACTATTGCCAGGCGAGAAGGTCAATATGAAAATTCGGGGCGACCGCACCGAGACCTCATTGTGGGTTAACGGGCAAATGGTAAGCAGGCTTAACGTGCTGAAATTAAGAAATGTGGATTACAACCAGATGCATTATTTCCGCACCTTAGTCTTTCCGTTGATGAAAGCGGGAAGCTCTTTTAAAAGCAAGGTAACCAATCTGTTGGTTACCAGCCAACCAAAGTCTATAATCTAACAATCGACGCACTAATAATTTACAAACCTAATATCTAAATTATATGGAACTTTCAAAACAATTAACATTCTTAGAGAAAGGTCTTTTATCGATTGTTTTACTATCAGGTTTATCGGGGATGGCAAATGTGGCAAACGCATCTACCTCACAAATCTCGAAAACTGATTTTGTACAGCAATCGCAAAAGACTGTGACGGGAATAGTCCTTGACGATCGGGGCGACCCTGTCATCGGAGCAAGTGTCAGTGTGAAAGGTGAAAAAACTGGTGCCGTGACTGACATCGATGGAAAATTTACTATTCGGATGGAGGGAAATGCTGTCCTGGTTGTCTCATATATAGGATTTGAGCAACAGACCGTTTCCGTCACGAATAAAAATAGCATCCGTGTCGTATTAGTGCCCAACACGTCCGAACTGAATGAGGTCGTCGTTACAGCCTTGGGCATCAAGAGGGAGAAAAAAGCCTTGGGTTATGCTATGCAAGAGGTGAACACATCCTCACTCACTGAGAATAAATCGGCCAGTGTGGCCAACATGTTGCAAGGAAAGGTTGCGGGCGTTCAAATATCACAGTCGGGTACCGGCCTTGGTGGATCCACGCGCATCGTTATGCGTGGCCTAAACTCGTTGACTGGCAACAACCAACCTTTATGGGTGGTGGACGGCATGCCCATCAATGATGGCACGACCGAGCAGGCCAACCAATGGGGTGGCAGCGACTGCGCAGGGGCTGCATCAGAGATCAACCCAGAAGATATTGAGAGTATATCGATTTTGAAAGGTGCCAACGCAGCTGCTCTCTATGGCTCGCGCGCACAAAATGGTGCTATTGTCATAACGACAAAAAAGGGGAAACAAGGACAACCTTTGAGCCTTGAGTATAACGGCAATCTAAGCGTTTCTGAAGCTTACTCGCCATATAGTTACCAAAATCAATATGGACAAGGGTCGAACGGAGACTGTAACACAAGTTCGCAGATGAGTTGGGGAGCACCATTGGATGGCCGAATGGTGGACAATTGGCGTTCCACTATCTACAAAGATTCGCGGTATGATAAGTATGCGTTGCTGCCTCAAAAAGATTATATAACTGACTTTTATCGTACCGGTGTGTCATATGCCAACACGCTGACGGTTTCTGCCGGCGGTGAATACTTGTCAGGTAGGCTGTCATACACCGATTCGCGCTCCAATGACATCGTTCCAAACTACTCGCAAAACCGCCAATATCTCAATATGAATACCGAGTTTAGGAACAAACAGTTGACCGTAGGAGCCAAGGTGAGCTACATGCGAGAGCTTACGACAAACCGACCAGGACAGGGCGAGTATGGATTGATGGTTCAATTGGTGAAAATGCCACGTGGCATCCGATTGGCCGACTTGAGAGATCCAAGAGGAACAGGTCCATACATTAACAACTCGGTAAACTGGTCTGGACCAAGCGATAACTATGCTAATCCTTATGCTCTATCTTCAGGGGAGAACGGAAACAGAGCAGAGCGAAATCGCATCATTGGGCAACTCACAGCCTCATACAAATTCACAGACTATCTACATCTTACAGGTAGAGCTGGTATTGACAGGTATTCTGACCACATCAGGAATTTCAATACCATGCCGGATGTCACCTCGACGGCCTCGCAGTATCTCAACAGCATGCTTGTCAACAAAGAGTTCAACGCCGACTTAATACTCTATTTTGACCGCAGCTTCAACGATTTCAGTGTGAACGCCAACGTGGGTACGGCAGTGATGAACACCAAAAACGAGTCCTTGTATGGCTCTTCTGGCAAGTTCGCCATTCCCAATGTATGCAATTTGGGTAATGGGTTGACCCAAACCACAGGTGAGGGATACGCCAAGAAGGAGATACAATCAGCCTTCTTCGCTACAACCGTAGGATATAAGAACATGGCATACGTGGATATTACTGGCCGAAACGACTGGTCGTCAACCTTGCCGAAGGAAAATAGGTCTTACTTTTACCCATCTGTCAGCTCAAGCGTCATCTTGTCGCAAATGTTTAAATTACCACGATGGGTTACATATTGGAAAGTGAGAGGGTCATGGGCAAAGGTTGGAAACGACACTAATCCATACAAGCTCGCCACCTATTATTACTTATGGACAACGGGAAACAAATTAGATGCGAACGGTGATAAAGCCAACCCGGGCATTTTAAAGCAGTATCTCAGCAAGTCGAAAGCGTTGGATAACCTGAAACCAGAATCGACTACTTCGGCAGAACTTGGTACAGAAGCCCACTTCCTTGACAATCGTCTGTCTATAGATTTCACCTATTATACTACTTCTACTAAAAACCAAATACTTGGCGTAGACATGCCTGGTTCATCAGGATACTCGTCCAAGCTCATCAATGCAGGAAAAATCAAAAGCCACGGCTATGAGCTGATGGTGAACGCAACGCCTTTGAAAACCAAAGACTGGAATTGGGACATCAATCTCAACTGGGGATTGAATCGTACAGAGTGTGTCATGCTCGATAGCGAGATCTCGCGTTACGAACTGGGCTCAACGCGAGCTGGCAAGGTGGTTGTAGAGACCGGTAAGAAATATGGCAACATCATTGGCAAGGCTTACAAACGCAATGAGGCAGGACAAATCGTTGTGAACGACAAAGGCTTGCCAGAGTCTGTGTCTGACAAAGTTATCGGAAACATACAGCCCGATTGGACTGGCTCCATAGGTAACATGTTGAGATATAAGGATCTTGTGCTGTCATCGTTGGTAGATATACGCATGGGTGGCGACTTTATCTCAAGCACAGATAATTACGCTTGCCAGCAGGGTACGGCGGAAAAAACCATCTACGGCCGACAGCAAGGAGAGCAAATTATTGTAGACGGTGTGACGGCTGATGGAAAGAAAAACAATGTAGGCCTCAATGCAGAAACCTATTGGACCAATATAGCAGGCCCAGAGGGCATCATGGAAGCATTTGTGCACAAAGGAACATACGTCAAGATGCGCGAACTGTCATTAGGTTACATCCTGCCACAGGCATGGTTCGCACACACGCCAATCAAGTATGTCAAGGTTTCCTTGGTAGGTAGAGACCTATTCTATTTCTATAAAGCCGCCCCCATCAATCCAGAGGGAGCGTTCTCAAGAAATGATTACGCACAGGCTTTTGAGTTGGCATCCATGCCACCCACACGGGCTTATGGCTTAACTGTTAACGTGAAATTCTAAAAAGTATAGTAACTATGAAACATCATATTTTTAAAAACACAGCTCTCGCATTGGCTTTTTGCGCCGCCAGCGCAAGTTGTACCGATTCGTTCGACGCGATGAACCGCAACCCTATGGGTATGACTGAAGGCGATTTGGGATATATGACTACCTATATCCAAGAATGGGGTACGCGTATAGGCTCTTGGGAATATCAAGTAGGTGAAAACCTGCACACCAATCTTTATGCACAGTATTTCGCGAACTCAGCCTCCTATTTCACTTCCGACAGTTATACTTACAAAAGTGAATGGGTAACCGACGGCTTTTGGAATACATACTATGTGGGAGTTTTGAAGCAGTTTAAGACGGCTCAAGCCATTGCCGCCCAAAACCCAGCCTATGGCAACATCTTCCAAACCATGAGAATATTCACGGCTATGTGTACCGCACAACTCACTGACTTGTTTGGAGACATGCCTTACACACAAGCAGCATTGGGTAACAGCAAAGCGGAATATGATACACAGAAAAGTATCTATACAGACATCTTTAAAGAGCTTTCTGAAGCTGTGGAGAAACTCAAGGCTGATAAGAGCAACGCAACCATGATCACATTTAAGCAAAAACAAGATCTCATCTATGATGGCGATCTTGAGAAATGGATCAAACTGGGTAACTCCCTCCGATTGAGATACGCCATGCGATTGGCCTATGTAGACCCCGAAACGGCCAAGAAAGAGGCAATGGCAGCCTTGGCTGGTGGTGGCATGCTGGACAGCAATGCCGACAATGCTGGCGTGTTCATATCAGGGCAAGGTGTCACTGGGTGGCCCTTGCACCAGATATCCGGCTGGGGCGAGTTTTGTATGAGTAAGACTATGGAAAGAATGCTCAAACAAACCAGCTCTGTCATGGATCCGAGAACAGCTTTATGGTTTGGTCACACGGAAAAATCAACGGTCGAAAATCCGGAGTACACTGGCATTCCCAATGGAGTACCAGTAGACAAACTTGCGCAATATCCCAAAGATATGAGGTCAAACGTGTGGGGATTGCAAACGGCACCAACATGGAATTCGAAAGGAGACAGCAAGTTCCCCTACAATATTGCCAAGCGGCAAAGAGTGATGGACTATGCTGAAGTGTGCTTCTTGAAAGCCGAGCTCGCCCTTAGAGGATGGAGTAGCTCCATAAACGCAGAGAACATGTATTTGGCTGGCATACAGGCCTCATTCGATAATGAACGCGCCAACGTGGATCCTTCGCTATACTCTACAAAGAACGATGAAACCTATAAAAATAGCGGCAGCGTGGCATGGGAAACGCAATCATCTTTGGAAGGTCATCTTGAACAGATTATGACGCAAAAATGGTTGGCTCTCTATCCGAACGGTGTCGAAGCTTGGACAGAATTCAGAAGAACGGGCTATCCTAAACTAACACCCGTCAAACTCAGTCTTGATCCTTCAATCAATGCTGATAAAGGGGAATTCATCAAAAAGCTAAGGTACGTTGATGATGAAATACGCGAGAACCCCAATGCCACCAAAAAGTCTCTCAACGATGGCAAAGGAGATGGTTCCAATGTTCGCGTGTGGTGGGATACAGGGCGATATAAATAACTTTTTAGCGCAAGGTGTAGTGGGCGGCGCCCAAGGTCGTCCCTACATCAAAAGAGTCTGTCGGCTTTACATCGACGAAATTGTTGGCTCAAAGGCATAAGCAAGTTAAACATGTTTAATTATTCAACAAGAGAGGCAAACATCTGTCATGGGTGTTTGCCTTCTTTCTTTTTGTCTCTGCTTATGCTATTGCATCTCCTTGATGTTGTCTACACCGCAGTTGGACTTCTATGCGCGGAGCAAAGTATATAGGGTGGGAGATGGTCTGTTGCGTTGGTCAGTTGGGACAATTGTTCGTATAAATGACAATAAAAAGTTACTTGCAAAAGTGCAGAATAGAGAAAATCGATAGGTAAATGCGGTACATTTATCTCTTTCTGGATTCAGAAAACAGGCCTGAAGCTCCAATAGCATTGAGTTGTGAAGTTAAAAGATATGCTATTCGTGTACAAGTAACATGCAATAACACGTTTAAAGCATACCAATTATGCGGTTAAAAGCATGCTTTAATCGTGCAAAAACACGAAATACAAGGTTAAAGATTGGGCTTGAAACACTTAATGTATTGATTAATAGAGAGATATGTTGATTGTGTGTATTTTTAAAATTTACGAGAACTCTGAGGCATGGTGGCAAATAAGCGAATTATAACGAGGTGTTTGTCAAGATAAATGATAGACTCTTTTCATGCGAAATCATTCGCTGAAATACCTCTAGATATGGCCAGTAGGCCACGCACATACCTGTTATATTTGTTGTAGATCATTTCTCTTCGAAAGGTCATGTTAGTTTCATAACATCAAGCCGCACACGTCTGCATTTTTTTTCTATTTACTTTCAAGCAGAATATACCACAAAAATGTTTCAAGTTTTCGATTTTAATTTGTATCTTTGCCTTATAAAGTGCTTTGATTTGAAACTCAACACATCTTTGCTGTCATTTATATAGGTTAAATCAACATCAAAAATGAAGACCATACTAAAATTAGAATACTTGCACCGAAAGCCTGACAATTATAAAACAATTCTCAAGTATCTGATGCTGCATGATGGCTGTACGATACCGGAAATCTCGAAACATATAGGTATCAGCGTTCCAACGACGACAAAAATCATCACAGATCTGATGAGCAAGGGGTTTGTGGCTTCAAAAGGAAAACGTGATCAGACGCACGGTAGGCTTCCTACGGTTTATGGTCTGTCTACCGATTCTGGCTATTTTTTAGGCATCGACCCCAGTTATAACTCTTTAGCTATGGCTCTTTGTGATTTCAGTGGAAACATTGTCTTTGAGAAAAATAAGATTCCCTTTCAATTAGAAAACACACAGCAATGCCTTGACACCTTGCTCGATCTTGTGAATGAATATATTGGCTCTCTTGACATACAAAAGGAATCTATCTTGCATGCTTCTATGAACGTGTCGGGCAGAGTGAATCCGTTCACCGGCGTTAGTCACAGTATATTCGATTTCTTGGATCAGCCTTTAGCCAAGTATATTTCAGATCAGATTGGCATTCCAACGTGCATTGAAAATGACACCAGGGCCATGACTTTTGGCGAATATTTGGTAGGTTGCTGCAAAAGTGCCAAGAATGTGCTGTTTGTCAATGCGAGTTGGGGCATAGCCATCGGCATTATTGTAGGTGGCAAAATATATTATGGGAAATCGGGCTTCTCGGGTGAGTTCGGTCATGTGAAAGCTTATGATAATGAAGTGTTGTGTCGCTGTGGGAAGAAAGGCTGCCTGGAGACAGAGGTTTCAGGCATGGCTCTGTTGCGCGAAACGGTGAAAAACGTGTTGAAGGGCAAGCGTTCCATCCTTTCTGATAAAGTGCTCAAAGAGAATAAAGAACTCACACTATCAGACGTTCTGTACGCAATTCAGAAGGAGGACACGCTGTGTATCGAAACTTTGCAGAAGATAGCAGACCAGTTAGGGCGCAATTTGGCAGGCATGATCAACATCTTCAACCCTGACATGTTGATTATCGGTGGCGACTTGTCGCAGACCGGAGATTACATTACACAGCCGGTTCAGATGGCTATCAAGAAATATTCACTGAACATCGTAAATGAAGATTCGGAAGTTGTAACCTCAATATTGCGAGAGAGAGCAGGCGTCGTAGGTGCTTGTATGGTCGCCAGGTATCAAGTTGTTAGAGATTAATGTGCTTGATGGATGCCTCTTCATCATTTGAATCATCAAGATAATGGTTATGAAATCACGTTAGTGATTCGTTCGTGTTTTGGACGTTTGCATCTATTTTTCAAATAAAAAGAAAACTCTTTATCCGGAATAATTTTATCAGTAACACATCATGTATACGCAAGAACAAGGATTATACATTGCACATGGGCAACAAGGCCCTATTGTGATGAATGGCAAAATGGCTAATCGACACGGATTGGTGGCAGGAGCAACAGGAACAGGAAAAACCGTTAGCCTGCAGGTGATGGCAGAATCGTTCTGTCAGGCGGGCGTTCCCTGCTTCATGGCTGACATGAAAGGCGATTTGTCGGGTATCAGTCAGACGGGCCATCTCACAGATTTTATTGAGAAACGAATGGCAGAATTTGGCATCACCAATCCGCAGTTCCAGTCTTGTCCGGTGCGGTTCTTCGATGTTTATGGGGAACAAGGGCATCCCATGCGTGCCACCATTTCGGAGATGGGACCTGAACTGCTGACGCGTCTCCTTGAACTCAACGATACGCAGGCAGGCATTCTTAACATCGTGTTCCGTGTGGCTGACGACCGTGGATTGCTTATTATCGACATGAAGGATTTGCGTTCCATGCTCGACTACGTAGGTCAGCATGCTAAAGAGTACACCACGAGGTATGGAAACATCTCCTCTGCTTCCATCGGAGCCATCCAACGTGCCCTGCTCCAGTTGGAAAGTCAGGGCGCCGACTTGTTCTTTGGTGAACCCTCTTTCGACATTCATGACCTGTTGCAGACCGAAGGAGGGAAAGGAATCATGAATGTGTTGGCCGCCGATAAACTCATGATGCAACCGAAACTCTATTCCACTTTTCTGCTCTGGTTAATCTCCGAACTCTACACAACGTTGCCCGAAGTGGGCGATCAGCCGCTGCCAAAGCTGGTATTCTTCTTCGATGAGGCGCACATGCTCTTTGAGGGTACGTCAAAAGCCTTGATTGATAAGATTGAGCAGGTGATACGCCTCATCCGAAGCAAGGGTGTGGGCATCTACTTAATCACCCAAAGTCCTACGGACATACCGCTCAACATTCTTGGACAGCTGGGCAATCGCGTGCAGCATGCGCTTCGTGCTTACACGCCAAAAGATCAGAAAGCGGTGAAAAGTGCTGCGGAAACATTCCGCACGAACCCTGCCTTTAAAACCGAAGAGGCCATTACAAACCTTGAAACAGGCGAGGCCTTGGTGTCGTTCTTGGATGAGAAAGGGGCACCACAGATGGTTGAAAGGGCCAAAATGCTGTTTCCATTGAGTCAAATTGGGGCCATCACGGACGAACAGCGCAAAGCTATTATCGCTCAATCGAGCTTGGGAAGAAAATACGACCAGCCCATTGATCGTGAAAGTGCTTACGAACAACTCCTCAAAATGGAACAGCAGGCACAGCAAGAAACACCTGTAGAAGAAGAAAAATCAGCACCGAAAGCCGCAACAAGTAAGGGCAGCAGCCTGTTCAGCAAGGTGTTGAAATCGGTCATCACCGCCCTCACAGCCACTTTTGCCTCGGTATTAGGAACGGCAGTTTCTAACCAGGTGACGGGTAAGAAATCGCGTTCTCGCAAGACAGCCACTGAGCGTGCTGTTAAAAATGCCACGTCGGCTGCTACTCGCACCATGACGCGTGAGATTACTCGCAGCATCTTGGGCAATATTGTTAAGTAGGAAGGAGTATGTCTTTCAGCTTGAACGCCACTAAGTTTCAAAGTGATTGTTATGACTCTGACCTGTAGTGGACAGGTTATAGTGTATCTGGATTCTAAGTATTATGTGCACAATGGCATGAAAGATGCGATGAGATATGATTCAATAATCTTGAAATAATCCAACAACAAAAGCCCCACTTTTCTCTTATTATGGTAAAAGAACAGTTTAACAAGCGCAATCCGCTGTGGTTCAAGCATTTTAACCGCAAAGGATATTCGCTCTTCGCTGCTCTTGGCAAAGAAGTTTTGATTAGTGTCCTCAGCGTAAGCACATTGACTTACGCCAAGGCAGACGGTGTAAGTGTACGCCGTAACTTGCCCAATGACCTACTTACAAGCCAAGCAGTGAAACTGAACGAAGTAGTCGTCACAGGCTCTCGCGCTCCGCTGACCGTTAGTCAGCAATCGAGAATGGTAACTGTACTGAGCCGAAAGGATATTGATTCGGCTCCGGTACAAAGTGTTAATGACCTATTGAAATTAGCAATAGGGGTAGATGTCCGCCAGAAAGGACCCTTGGGTGCATTGACCGATGTAGGTATTCGTGGCGGAAACTCGGAGCAGGTCACCATTCTGTTGAATGGTATCAATATCTGCGATGCGCAAACCGCGCACAATGCGTTCGACATTCCTGTTGATTTGAGCGAAATCGAACGCATAGAAGTCTTGGAAGGCCCAGCAGGTAGGGTTTATGGCACATCTTCTTTATTAGGTGCCATCAACATTGTTACCAAAGCGGCAGCCCGCACTTCACTCACAGCTCGCATGGAAAGTGGCTCGTATGGCTATTTCTCCACAGGTCTAAGGGGCAACATCGCCCGTGACAAGTGGAACAACCAGCTTTCCCTCTCAGCTACTCGAAGCGATGGTTATTCACGTAGTAAGGCAGGTAACCTGAATGCTGATTACCGTACGCTCAAGTCGTTTTATCAAGGAAGCTATCAAGACAGTTGGGTCGATGTGAAGTGGCATGCCGGCATGAGCATGAAAGATTTTGGCGCAAACACATTCTATGGCGTGAAATGGGACAACCAGTTTGAGCATACTTTCAAGACGTTCACAGCCATACAAGCCGAAAACAAGCAAGGTAAATTCCATCTTCGCCCGTCTGTTTATTGGAACCGGGGCATGGATAGGTTTGAGTTGTTTCGCGGAGAGCCTGACAAATATCCATTCAACTATCACCGAACCGACGTGTATGGCGTCAATCTGAATGCCTACTTTGATTGGGTTGGAGGTAGGACTGCCTTCGGTGCTGAGTTGAGACACGAAGACTTGATGAGTGGAAACCTTGGAGAGAAGCTCGAGAATCCGCAGCACATTCATGGCACTGACCGTCAGTACACCAACGGATTGCAGCGCACCAATACGCAATTTGTATTTGAACATAACGTGCTGCTCAATAGGTTCACCCTTTCGGCGGGCTTGATTGCCGTGAAAAACAGTCAGGCGAACATGAACATGCGCGTGTATCCAGGGGTAGATATGAGCTATCGCATCGGTGATGCCTTTAAGCTTTATGCCTCGTACAACACCTCACTGCGCATGCCATCCATGACGGAATTGTTCTATTCTGTAGGTGGTCACAAGGCAGACAAGCACCTCAAACCAGAGGAACTGTCCGCCCTCGAGGGAGGTGTCAAGTATGGCAACCCTTACATCAATGCTAAGGCAGCCGTGTATTACAATCATCACAAGAACCTGATAGACTGGATACAAGACGGTACACGCAATGAAAAAAATGAATTGGTGTGGAAGAGTGTCAACTTTGGTGTGATCAATTCGCTGGGTGTTGAGAGTAGTTTCGACTTTAATTTCCTGCACATTTTCCCATCACAGCGTTTCTTGAAGAACGTGTCTTTAGGTTATTCCTTTATCAATCAAGACCACAAAGAGGAAAAAGGCATTGTCAGCAAATATGTCTTGGAGTATCTCAAGCACAAGTTTGTGGCTGATGTGCAGCTGCATCTCATTGGAAAATTGGATTTAGGTTTGTCCTGTCGCCATCTCGATCGTATGGGAAGTTACAAGGATAGAGAGGGCGTAGCTCACCCGTACAATCCTTATAGCGTGGTGGACGCACGTCTGACTTGGAACGAAAGTAACTGGAAGGCGTATCTTAATGCCAACAACATCTTGAACAAGACCTACATGGACGCAGGCAATGTGCCACAACCAGGAATCTGGGTGGTGGTCGGTGCTACCATTACGCTGTAGGATTTATCGGCTGTTATCATCAATATGGTCATCGCTACTGATGGTACATAGGCCGCAATACCATCATCCACAATCTCGCAGATGTGTTAATCGCACTGCGAGATTGTATGTTGAAAGTAAATGAATGAACCTTCTATCATTCCCGCTATTAGGCCATATTTGGGACATTCAACCATAAAACACGGCTCTTGTTGGGACAATTAAAAACTTGGGGGCTACCAATCGGTAACCCCCAACCAACACAAAAACTAAACTAGACTTAACTAAACTAATTAGAGATTTTCACAAACCTCCAGATAGTCGTTTGCAAATATAGTAAAGTTTTATAGAAAACCATAGAAAAAAACGTTTTTTTTATTTTAATAGATTCAACTTCATAATAGAGAGTGCCAATTTCTCTGAAATTACCGTGGTTAGGGGAAACTAGCGCAACCTCTCGAGTAAGGCACTTTCATACTTTATGAGAAAACTTTACCGTGATGATGGCCAAGATGAACACATGTCACAGCATGATAGTCACATGTTAATATAAGGTGCAACTGAGCAAGTGTAATAGGGGGTCGTTCAAGATGTGCATTCTGTTCAAATTGGTCTTCACAGGATACACAGTTGTGAATATTTATGCTGACAGATGTATCTGCTTATCGTTTTTTTGTTATCTTTGTGGCTGAACGATGTTCGCCGCAATGATTCTGTTGGCCTAATGTTTAGCTATAGGCTTGCCGATTCAAAGTATGGCAAAAAACGATTGAACGATGGAAAATCAGGAAAATAAAGAAGTGACAAGGTGGAGAAAACTCATGTTTGCCATCTTGAACATCCCAGGGGCCAAGGTTGATAGAGTTGAATTTTTAGTGGAGGCTTTGCGTCCTCATTGCACCGACGAGGAAATCAAAAAGGCTGCCTTGCAACGGCCGATTGATGTCGTTTCGGAAAAATTAATCGCAAAAATCGCTGATGATTACATCAACAAAGAGGCCAAGAGGGCGACCCTTGTTTCCATGGTAACAGGCATACCTGGTGGGGCAGCGGTGTTTGTTGCCATACCCGTTGACCTGGTGCAGTATTATTATCACACTTTGATTATTGCTCAAAAGTTGGCCTATCTATACGGCTATCCAGATCTGATGGGCAGAGATGGCAAGATGAAGGATTCAGCTTACGATTTATTGACCATCTTCTTAGGCGCGATGCTGGGGTCGGATGTTGCTAATCAAGTCGTAAAGCAGGTGGCACGTTCGATTTCCGAGGACATGGCGTCTCGTTTGCCACAGGTCAATGTGCCTACCAATGTTTGGCTTCCCTTTGTAAAAAGCATGTCGAAATGGGTGCGTGGCAGAGTAACCAAAGGCTCTTTGACCAAGCGCTTGAGCAAGGTCGTCCCCGTGGTGGGTGGTGCTGTGGCCGGCTATTTAACCTACGCATCGTTCAAACCGAATGCTAAGCAGCTACAGAAGGTAATGGCCGAAGATGCGCTTTTGTTTAAAACTAGCGACGAATAATGAGGCTCGGACGGCATGTCAGGCTGGTGCGCTATTCAATTTTTGCTGTGAATGAAATGATGTAGACGTTTCTTTTCTTGCTGGTTCTGGGTTTGTTACAATTGTAAAATCCTTTTGCCGTTATGAAGTAGAAGTGCTGATTGAATATGATTTTTATTTAACAACATGCCGTTGAATCCTTGGCTTGTAGACAAACAGACACGATGCTGTGTGCAAATAAGCCAAATATGAGCAAGTTTTGTATATCATTCATTCATAGGTAATTACAGTCTTCTTTTGTCGTTTTTCCTCTCATTCCTTCACTATTTGAGGCCAAAAGCATTGAGTTAAGCCTGTAATATCCATGCTTTTGACGTGCAACAGCCTGTAAATTGCCCGTTAAAAGGATGTAGATGGAAGGAATAACTCATTGCTTTTACATCAAAAGCTGTTTTTTTCTTACCTACTCATCTCTTGTTTGCTCCCTCTTTGCCTATTGATTTTTTCTAGATTGTAAGTTTTGATGAGCCGTTTTAAGGGCTGTTTTCATGATAAAAAATGTACATTTTGTGCGTAATTACCTCGCTTTGTGATTCATTATGTTTCACTCTAATATTCTCATAAATGCTCATATATAAAAGGTGAAATTATAAACAAATGTTAAATCCTTGTTGTTTTTCAAACTTTTTCGTGGATTTGTTTGGAGGGTATTGTTTTTCGTATTACCTTTGCACTCGCTTTCGCACTAAAAGTTGCGTTAGCGATACAAAGAAGCGTTCTTTGAAAAGATTTACATAAAGACAGAAGTAGTACAAGAAGCATGAGCGTTGTTAAAGATGCTCATGGGTGAATTTTTACGAACCGTTCAATTCTTACTAGAAACGAACAAAGGTGAGAATACTTTTAAATTCTGGAGTTTCGTTCTGAACAGAGAAACGAAGTTGGATTGATATATGCTTGTTTTGGCGCGAGCCTTATACATGATGTTATCATCCATTTCAACTATATTTTACAATGTAGAGTTTGATCCTGGCTCAGGATGAACGCTAGCTACAGGCTTAACACATGCAAGTCGCAGGGTAACG
>QWCQ01000959.1_pt1 | contig 69022 bp, 62 predicted proteins | sample 1972701 | NCBI WGS metagenome assembly QWCQ01 (sample SAMN09866704, study PRJNA288562) | Human gut metagenome isolate pre4_stool, whole genome shotgun sequencing... | reverse complement strand
CCTCGAGGTCTGCCTCCATACGGATGTCGATCCTCCGGATAGCCGGTCCCAGCTCAGGCTCCAGCTCTCCGATGACCGTCAGGCGAAGGCTCCGCAGCTTGATGCCGATGCGCTCCGCAGATCGGTGTGCGACGACATTGACGCAGCCGGCGAGAGCGCCGAGGAGTACCTCGACCGGATTGGCAGCCTCATCGGTCCCGCCTTCGTTGGTCGGTTCATCGGTATGAAATACAAATTGCCGGACCTTGATCTCTGTGCGACAGTCGGTCTCTGAGGTGGCTCTCGCCACCAGCTTGATGGTGTTTCTTTCGTTCATATCTGTGTGATTGCTCATTTATTTCTGTCTCAAACATACCACTAATTCCCCCAATGCGTCCCTTGATCCATAAAGAGAGCACCGTAGATGGTCGTCTGCGGTGCTCTCTTCGGCTTTTGGGAACGAGGTTATTTCTTCTTCTTTGTGAAGTTGACCTTAACCTTCTTGGTGAAGAGGTAGCCTGTGAGCGTCTCCTCTGAGGTCCTGGTGAGGTCAAAAGAGAGGACTCCCGGCTGTGCGTCCCACGCCTTGTCGAGGCTGAGGGTTACCTTGGGGTGCTTGTAGATGTAGGTGCCATTATGAGAAATGGCTCCCAGATTACCCGCCTTGCTCGTGAGGGTAAAGCGGTTGTTGCCATCAAAGGTGAGGATCCATGCCACGGGGTCGATGTCGGTCTTATTGTCCTTTACCTCTGCCACCCACGTGGTATTGGCGAGTGATGAAGCATTGTCCGGGATATTTTCGTCCTCCTCCTTGCACGAAGATGCGAAGAGGGTGAGACCGATGAGTGCCATCGTGGCGATAAGAATATTCTTTACTTTCATGATCTTGCTTATTTGGTGAAACATTATGTCCCACAAATGTCTGATATAATAGTCAGCAAGCCAAATTTTCGCCGTTAAATAGTCTTGTGGTCTGTCACTAAACCTTGTAGTGGAGCGATTTGTCCTCTCCTATGGGTCACGCCACGATGTTGCGACCTACCCAGAAGAGGACGATCACCACCAGTACCACAACGGACGCCCGGTAACCGTAGAGCTGGTAGTAGAGCCGGGTACCTCTACCGTTATGGTGAGACAGAGGCTTCAGGATCAGCCCGGCGAGGAGGTAGGGTAGGGCGATGACGAAGAGGGGATTCATCTGCCAGGCGCCGGCGATGTCGAGATTGAGTAGACGATGGATCGCTCGCTGGGAACCGCATCCCGGACAGAGGTAACCCGTGAGGAGCCGGAAGGGACACCTCGGGAAGATCGGTACCACGGCGGGGTCGAGGTACTTGTAGGCTACGGCAATCCCCGCGAAGAGTATAACGATCAGGATCGGGCCTACCCGTCGGCGCATCTCAGAACTCGCTAATGGAGGACAGGCTAATGCTGGACAGGACACCCATCAGTGCCAGAATGGCGTAGACCCCCACCACAGCTATGCCGCACCAGAAGCCGTAGGTGACCCACTGCTTCGCCTTGGCGGAAAATTCGTTGGCTGCAGTGATGTTCCCGCTCGAGAAAGCACTATTGGCCTGTACCGAGTAGACGATCCCGAGGATCCCGAAGACCATGCAGCAGAAGAGTGTCACCAGGATCGACTCCACGAGATAGTCCTTGGGCTTAGTACCGACAGTCTGCCCCTGAGTCGGTGGAGGCACAGTTCCCGCGGGGACAAGTAGTCCTGAGAGCTCGGGCAGGTCGCCCGCACGGATCCAGTCGGGGAGTCCCTCTCTCCAGACAAGGGTCTGCGGGGTTACTCTTCCTCTGAGCTGTTCGATCGGGAGTGGCCCTTGCTGCTCACTTCCATTCAGTATGTAATACTCTGACATAAGGTTTTGTTGCGATGAGTTTGGTCAAGTCTGAGAGCAAAGTTAGGAATAATCGACACCACTGCCACTAAGGAAAGAGCCTGCTCATACCGGCTTGGAGAAGCGCTTATCCGTCTGTTGCATCAGGGGATCGAGTGAGGCGGCCACGTAGCGCACGTAGGGCGAGCCGATAGGTAGCTCGATCCCCTCAGGAGTCAGCCTCATCAGCCCGTCCGCTGCCACTGCTCCCGCGGGGAGAGCAGGTAGCCTCTCTCGGTGTAGAGCTGCCCGGCACTGAGGGTGTCGATGTACTCGGTGATGTCTCGACCATTCTGAGCGTAGGCGGTGCCGAGCTGGCTGATGCCGGTGACACCGAGAGCGTAGACCTGTGCAGTGGTCCTGAGGGTGCAGTACCCTTGGAAATTTCGTCTCAGTCGCCCCTCATCGAGCGCTATGCTGAGCTCGTCAGATGGGAGGACAAAGTGATCCATCCCGATGGATCTGTAGCCCTCGCCGTGGAGTATGTCGGCAGCACGGCGGTACATAGCCTGCTTCTCGCCCGGCTCCGGGAGACCTGCACGCTCTAAGATCAGCTGCCGCTTATGCACCCATGGCACGTGACCGTAGCTAAAGGTGACTATCCGCTCCGGATGGATCTCCGCCGCCATCCGGACTGATCGCGCAAAGCTCTCCGCCGTCTGGCGTGGGAGACCGAAAAGGAGATCCATATTGACCGTCGCCCCTGCGTCGTGCAGCATCGACACGATCTCACTGACGGGGAGGAGTGGGGGCTCACGGTGAACGATCCGGAGCACCTCCTCATCGAAGTCCTGCACCCCGAGACTGTAGCGACTGAAGTGGCAGTCGATCAGCTCTGCCCAGGCATGCTCATCGAGGTAGCCGGGATGGCACTCGATCGCGATCTCCGGTCGGTCGATCGTCTCCATGAGAGAGAGGAGGTGCTCATTGAGCTCGTGGAGGTAGTGGACAGGTATGGCAGTGGGACTGCCGCCGCCATAGTGGATCTGTGAGATCTTGCGTCCCGGTGTGAGGTGCGTGGCGATCAGGTCGATCTCTTTATGGAGCGCCTCCACGTAAGCCTCTATGCGATCCGGGCGAGCCATCGGGTAGGAATTGCAGGCGCAGAAGTGGCATAGTTGGCGGCAGAAGGGGATGTGTATGTAGAAGGAGACGTGGTTGTCTGATGCACTATTGGACGCCTCTACGGCAGCAAGGAAGTCTTTCGGCTCAATGCTGTGGAAGAAATTGGCAGGCGGATAGCTGGTGTACCGAGGGACAGGTTGATTGTACTTCTCGAGGAGGGTATCGCTATTTTTCATTCTTAAAGACAAGATGTATGTAGATAAGTGAGATGAGCGCCAGCAGGACGGCAAGGGCAAAGAGTCCACTGTAGCCGGTATGGTCTGCGACCACGCCACCGAGGATCGCCATCCCCATGCCACAGAGGTGGGTGATCACGATCTGCACCGTGAAGTCCGTCCCCTCGCGACCCGCACGCAGGGTCTCCATAGAGGAGACGTAGACAACGACCGTTGCGCTCCCGTAAGCCGCCCACAGCAGCATCACACCGATACTCACGAGGAGCGTACTGACCTCGACCTGCGTCAGTATGAGGAAGTAAAGTGTGGCAACTAAGATCAGTGTGGCGAAGTACTTCCGCGCCCGATAGATCCCGATGCGGCGGACGATGAAGCCCGAGGCGAGGGAGCTGACGAAGGCAGTACCGGTACCGAGCAGTCCGCTCAGGATGCCTATGGAGCCCATATCAAACCCCTGGTCTACAAGCCACGGACGCAGCATAGGCAGTATCGCCATCAGACCCGAGTAGAAGAGGAGGAGGAAGAGCACTTGGCGCCAGATCCCCTTACGGGAAAAGAAGAGGGCGAAGTCACCGATCCCGGCACGTCGCTTGGGATCTTTTTTCTCAAAAGAGATCTGTCGCTCCAGCCCTAAGGGTACCAGCGCCAGCAGCACAAAGAGTGCCAGGCAGAGCAGGACTACCTGCCAGCCGTAGCGGTGTAGGACGACCAAGAGCAGCCCGCTGCCGACCAGTGTGCCGGCAAAGCTTCCTGAGGACTGCATCGTATTGACGAGGCTCTTGTCGCGCCCTCCGTAGCTCAGCGCTGCGAGGGAGTCGGTGGCGATGTCCTGTGTCCCGGAGGCAATCAGCGCCAGGATGATCAGCCCGAGGATCAGGTAGATATCTGTGCTCACCTGCAGCAGCCCGATGGCGCAGAGCAGCCCGGCGTAGATCACCTCCGAGACGATGATACAGCGCTTGTAGTCCCGCACCGTCAGGCAGTGGCGGTCCACCAAGGGCGCCCAGAGGAACTTTAGGATCCACGGGAGCTTGACCAGCTGGAGAAGTCCGATGGAGGAGAGGGAGAACTGCTGCTCCCGCATCATTACCTGCAGCGCTGTGGAGAGGAAGCTGGAGGGGATGGACTGCGCCACGTAGAGACAGAAGAACGTCCCCAGGGTCAGTGCCTCAGCTCGGTATAGAGTTTTATCCTTCTGCCTCATAGGGTGATGACGCTGGGGAGGAGGTGGTATCGTCCTGAGGAGGTGCGGGGCAGCCTCTGCTCCCGGGGGCTGCGGAAGATCGGTCCTCGGGACACATCGTATCGCCCATAGCGGTAGTACCCATTAGCCCGACCGCCCCAGCCGTAGTTGCAGTGGAGATAGAGAGTGTCCCTTGTCCGAATGAGTCCGTCCACGAGCCAGGTGTGGAAGGTGAGGTCCTCCCGCCCGGCGGTGAGGATCACCGGTAGTCCACTTCGGAGGCTCTGCTCGATCGTCCCTCTCAACCCCCACCAGTGGAGCCTAGCCCGGCTGAAGCCCATACGCCTGAGGAGAAGGAGGATGCGCCAGGGCCAAGTGAGCCCAAAGTCGGTCGTGTAGATCGTCGAGAGTGCTTCGCCTATCTCAGAGAGAAATCGGCCTGCCATCTCCCGCTCTGCAGCGGTGGAGGTGATCCCGGGATCGAGGGCGGAGACCCGCTCAAGGGAGCGGTAGAGAGGGTTTCGGGAGTTGTGCTCTACCGCCAGCCGGGTGAGGAGCTGTGCCAGTGCCACCGGAGCGCAGCCGGCAGGGGAGCGCCCGATAGGTGATGAGGGTCGCAGTCCTCTCCGGATCGGGGTATGGAGGTCAAAGGGGGTACCTTGATGCCAGATCGTGCGGATCATCATCGGGGTGTACTCCGTCACTTCTTCGGGCGTGATCAGGGCGGCGCCGCTGAGGAGATCCGTCAGACTTTGTCTCTTTTCCTTCTCAGTCATGCTCTTCCAGATACCGTCGGATTGCACTTACGACCAGCTCCGCCGCCTTGCGCTCTTCCGCACTGTTTCTCAGTTGTCCTATTGGGACAGTCACATGGGCTCGGGAGTAGTAGGGCTCCCTCTTCTCCGACACCATTTTGAGGTAGTCGCGCACTTCGCTCCTCGTCTTGTCCGCCACTGCCGGTCGAGTCGCACGGACACTGTATAGCCGGTCGGCGAGGATGTCAAGCGGCGAGCGGAGGTAGACCACCAGCCCGTGGGCGAGCATGCGGTCCATATTGTCCTCCCATATAGGCAGCCCTCCACCGGTGGCGATGAGGGTGTCCTCGGTCTGCAGCAGCTCTAGCAACGCCACCCGCTCTCTCTTGCGAAACTTATCGATCCCGCAGTAACCGATCATTGATGAAATAGTAGTGTGGTAGCGGCTCTCGACGAAGAGGTCTGTGTCGACAAATTGCAACCCAAGCCGCTCGGCAACGATCCGTCCGATGGTGCTCTTCCCCACGCCGGGGAGTCCTATGAGGAATAGTGGTCTCACTGCGCTGTCGCTCTTACCTTACGATAAATAATTCCATAGAAGACGAGGGCAATCCCCTCCGAGACGGCGGTGAGGATAATGATAACCATCGTCAGCCCCCTGTCGTAGAGCAGTCCGCTCAGAGCTGAGCCGGCGAGTAGCGCCAGCCCGTAGAAAGTATTGAAGAGCCCGAAGCCGAGTCCGCGCTTCTTGTACGGCGTCAGGTCGGCTATCGCTGAGCGCATCACAGTCTCATGAGCGCCGAGGATCACACCGAGGATCACCATACCGGAGATGACCACCGGGACGGAGGTGCTGAGGGTAAGGACCGGGAGTAGCAGGGTCAGCAGCGGCACGATGAGGAGCACCAGGATGCCGCCGGTCCTGGAGCCGGTTCGCTCCTTCAGTCGGTCGTAAGCTCGCCCGATCAGCAGCGCCACTAAGGCATCGACACCCATGGCGCCGGCGTAGAGCATGGTGATCATCGTGTCGGACATGACGGACCGGACCTTGAGGTGATAGCCGATGATGCCGAAATTGAGCAGACCAAAGGCGGTAAAGAAGGTGAAGGCGGAGTAGATCCAGAACATCCGGCTCAGCTTACCCGGCTCGCCGGCAGGGGTAACCCCACCGTGCTCTTGCTCCAGGCGTGTCACCCGCCGCCAGACGTAGACGAGGAAGAGCATCAGCACGACGAAGGGGATCGCCAGGAGCTTGTACCCGAGCTGAAACTCCTCCACGCCGCTCTGACCTGCGTAGTAGAAGACGGCAGTAAAGATCAGCGGTCCGAGGAACGCCCCGAGCTGGTCGAGCGCCTCCTGCAGTCCGAAGGCGAAGCCCAGCCCCACCTGCCGCTCCGAGATGCCGGAGAGGAGAGTGTCCTTGGCCGGGCTGCGGAAGGCCTTCCCGATCCGCTCCGTCAGGATCAGGACGATGAGTACACCCCAGCTGGTGGTGCAGCCCATCAGCGGGATCACGAAGTGGACCCCATAGCCGAGGAAGAGGAAGAGCCAGTACTTGCCACTCTTGTCGAGGATGACGCCGGAGATGAGACGGAGGGCGTAGCCAATGAACTCACCCAGCCCAAAGACCAGCCCCACCTGTGCTGCCGACACGCCGAGGAGACTGAGGTACTGACCATTGACACTACGCGCCGACTCGTGGACGATGTCTCCCAGCATGCTGATGATGCCGAAGAGGACGATCACCCCGAGTACCTGTCTCCGGACAGACTTGTCCTGCGTATGATCTGCTGTCATAATATTAGCCTTTTGCGCCACAAAGGTACGCAATCGAGTGGTGGTTTAGTACCCCGCTCTCATCCTCGCGACACAGGATCGGTCCACCGCTTCCGGTTCCTCCATTAAAACCCCTTACTTTAAGGCTGTTATAAGTGTGTCAAAGGTGTGGTTATGCAACGAGCTGACTATCAGTATGAAGAGAACCGCTATTTCTATACCTGGTATTAGTATTCACTATTACCGATATTAGTGTCGACTAATACCGGTAATAGTGAATACTAATATCGGGTATAGTCTGAGGGTGTCCCTGTGTGATCCGGATCTGCTTCCCCGGGCTTGATTCGTTCTCCCTCGTCTCTTCTCATGCTTTCATCCAAACAAAAAAAGGACCCTTGGCCTGAGCCAAGAGTCCTTTTGTATCATATAAGCCCTCGTCTATCGGGGGTCTGCTTATGCGCCGACGCGTATCACCTCTCCCGGTCGGATCATGCTGCTCTTGCGGAGCTTCGGATTGAGTCTCCGGATCTGAGCCACTGAGGTGCCGGTCTTCTTGGCGATGTGAGACAGAGTATCGCCCTTGCGGACCCGGTAGGTCTTGAAGGAGTTGTCCCTCGTCTTCGTGTTACTTGCTTTGTACTGGTCGGCAGAGTTGCTCCGGGTGGAGCGACCCTTGGCATAGACGTACATCTCATTGCGAGGCGCACCGCTGGCGAAGTCGATCAGCTGCTGAGGATTGAGCGCAATGCCCATAAATCGTGTCTCATAGTGGAGGTGCGGACCGGTAGAGCGTCCGGTGCTGCCGCCAAGTCCGATCGCGTCACCGGCATGGACGACGGTATTCTCCTTTACAAGCTGCTTGGAGAGGTGACCGTAGAGGGTCTCCAGACCATTGGGGTGACGGATCACCACATACTTACCATAGCCTCGTCCATCGATGTCGACCAGTCGTACGCGACCGGAGAAGGTGGCGCGGACGGTGTCGCCGCGATTGAGGTCAATGTCCACGCCGTAGTGCATACGACGGAAGCGACGACGATAGCCGTAGCCGCTATTGATACGTCGGATGCCATCTAATGGGTAGACAAATTCCTTGAGACTGATCTCGTAGCGTGAGGGAATGGCTGCAGTAGCCCCACGAAGGGGATTTAGGGAGCTGTTCCAGGACTCCTCACCGTAGAGATCGACAGAGGGATAGAGGAGATCCTCCTCGGTCAGTTCATCCAGATTGAGAGACTCATTGATCGCCTTAGCGAAGCTTGTGACCAGCGTTGTGTCTCTGTAATTGAGGTTAGAAGCGAGTAGCTGAGCGGCTGCTCCGGTTTTCTTGTCCGCGTCCTTAGAGACGACCTCGGTGGACTTTCGGTTGTGGTGATTGGTCGTAACGTTACTCTGCTGTGCATAGCCAAGGGCACAAGTGACGAGTAATGCTCCGACAGCCACCACTCTCCGAAGTAGTGAGTTGGGTGTACTCATTCTGTAATAAAAGAAGGTTGACATCCCCTCCTCAGACTCCCTCAAGCTTTGGCGTGCTCTCATCGTCCACAGCAGTACGGGACGCCAAGACCAAGTCAACTCCGGAGGACGAAACAGGAGAAGATATAAAACACAATTTCTGTAGGAGTTTCCCTCATTTCTTGACTATGAAAGCTCATCACCACAGTGGCCCCGTACACTTACGAGCGGCTCACACGGGCAACAGTCTCCCAAGAGAGAGAACTCTTACACGGCGCAAGGTACAAATTATTTCCTGAGTTGGCACAGGTGATATCCCCTTTGCCCATATATTTAAGCACTTTTTAGCACCATTTTGACTTCAGGCGCTCTCCTTGTGTATGCTCCGCTGCTCGCGGACCTGTCGTCGGTCGTGGTGGATCACCTGGAGGGCGTTGAAGATGTTCTGGAAGATAGAGTAGGCCGCTTGCGACACGGAGGCGATGGGATTGAGGTACGACTGGATCATCCAGATGCTGATGGAGGAGTTTTTCTGCCCCAGAGCCTGACCGATGGTGACGCTCTCGCCGAGTACCCTTCTACTCATTGCCTTGCCGACAGTGTACTGGATGATGCAGGTGACGAGGCCGATCAGCACCAGCACGACAATCATCGTCGCCACACCCTGACGCTCCTGCGCAACGAAGTGGACGGTATTGGCGATGACGAGCGAGAGGAGGAAGATCCAAATATATAGGGAGGCGGAGGAGAGGGAGCGAACCCGGGCGTGTAGGGAGGGGAGCTTCCAGCGGATACCAAAGGCGGTCAGTAGCGGGATCATCACGATCGGAAGCACGCCCACAAGCACGTGCGCCATCGACTCAAGAAGAGTCCCCTGGGGATGACCGAGCCAGCCGAGGATCAGCGGACCGGTGATGATGATGCTCAGACAATTGAGCACCACATAGGAGGTGACGATGGCGATGGAGCCGCCGAGGAGCCCTACGATCACCGGTGCTGCCGCTGCCACGGGACAGAGGAAGCACATCAGCACCGCCTGGGCGTAGATCTCCGCATACGGCACCGGGAGGTATCGCACCAGGAAGTACCCGCCGAGTGCCAGCACTATCTGTGTGACAATGAGGGTCAGGTGGATCGGTCTCGGGCGTATGTCCCGCGGTGCGATCCGGGAGAAGGTGAAGAAGAGCATGGTCATCAGCACGTAGGGGATCATCGGGCTGAGGACCGACAGAGGTCGGTAGGCGACGATACCGAGGAGGATGCTCCCGAAGAGTCCGTACTCCTTGAGGAACCTCTGGAGGGTCATCTTACCGCCTGCTCTTACCTGAGCTGAACCTGGTCGACCATGTCCTCCGCCAGTCGTGCGTGGAGGAAGAGCCCAGCCATCTCCGCAAACTCGCCATCCTCCTCTGTCGTGAGGAAGTGCGAGATCCCATTCTTACTCAGTCGCCTCTCCATCTCCGGGTGACGCTGCAGGTACTTCTGCGTAGACTCCGCTACGATCATACCCTGCTCCGCGATCACGATGTCGTCGCGGACAAACTCTCGTATGCGGGGGAGCAGGACCGGGTAGTGCGTGCAGGCGAGCTGGATGGTGTCGATCCTCGGATCCTTCCGCAGTAGCTCCTCGATATTTCGCCGCACGAAGTAATTGACTCCCTCATTGGCCTGATACTCGCCCCCCTCGATGAGAGAGACCCACATCTTGGGCGCCTGCTGAGTGAGTTGTATCTCGGGATGGAGGCGATTCACCTCCAGGAGATAGGTGTTGCTCTTCACCGTCGCCGGTGTTGCGAGTATTCCCACATGCCCATTTCGGGTCAGCTCCCCGAGCCGCTCCACCGTGGGGCGAATGACGCCGAGGATACGACGAGATGGGTCGCTGCTCGTCGGGAGATCGACCTGCTGCAGTAGTCTCAGCGCATGAGCGGAGACCGTATTGCAGGCGATGATCACCATCGGGCAGCCGCAGGCAAAGAGGTGCGACACCGCCTCGCGAGCGTACTCGTAGATCGTCGGGAGGGAGTGCTTCCCATAGGGTGCACGGGCGTTGTCGCCGAGGTAGAGGAAGTCGTACTCCGGCAGCAGCTTGCGTAGGTAGCGGAGGATCGTCAGCCCTCCGTAGCCTGAGTCGAAGACTCCGATCGGAGCCTCCATGTAGGGGAATGGGGTAGGTGTCCTGCCTATGCTCATAGACCCACCTCTATCTCTCGACCGAAGGGATGAAGTGCAATCCCCGCAAACTTGAAGTGCTGCTTCCCGAAGGGGATCCCGATGATCGTGATGCAGAGTAGGATCCCGAAGAGGAAGTGCACGAGGGCGATCCAGATACCTCCGAGGATAAACCAGAGGATATTGAGGAATGTGCTCCCCAGCCCTCCGCTTGACTCACTCACCTTGCTCCCAAAGGGGAAGACCATCACAGCAGCGATCTTGAAGAGCTGAAAGCCAAATGGGATCCCTATGATCGTCAGGCAGAGCACCAGCCCCGCCGTCATGTAGCCGATGGCGGTCTCCAGCCCGCCGAAGATCCACCAAATAATATTTCCTAGGATCTTCATCACTCGCCTCTCATCTTGAGGAACCTGTCAGCTGCGATAGCCGCACGGCAGCCAATTCCTGCTGCGGATACGGCCTGGCGATAGACTGAGTCAGCCACGTCACCGGCAGCATAAACGCCCTCGATCTCTGTCGCCGGGTCACCGCTGTCCTTAGTGAGGATAAACCCATGCTCATCGAGCTTCAGTTGGCCATTCAGGAAGTCGGTATTGGGCTTATGTCCGATAGCCTCGAAAAATCCGTCGATCGCAATCTCGGTGCGGCGCTCATCCGCTTCGCCCTTATTCACCACCAACTTTGCTCCCTGTACGGTAGGCTCCCCGAAGAGTCCCTCAGCCTGATGCTTCCAGAGCACTTCGATATTCTCCGTCTCCAGGACCCGATCCTGCATCACCTGACTGGCACGAAGCTCATCTCGGCGGACGATGAGGTAGACCTTCTTGGCTAGGCTGGAGAGATAGATCGCGTCGCCACAGGCTGTGTCTCCACCGCCGACGACGGCAACGGTCTTACCTCTGTAGAAGAATCCATCGCAGGTAGCGCAGGCGCTCACGCCGGCACCCATATACTTCTTCTCCTCAGGTAGCCCGAGCATCTTGGCAGAGGCGCCGGTGGCGATGATCACAGACTTGGCGGTGATGGTGTACTCACTATCCACAGTGGCGACGAAGGGGCGCTGGCTGAGGTCTATCTCGGAAACCAGTCCGGAGCGGATATCTGCCCCATAACGCTCGGCCTGCTTACGCAGGTCATCCATCATCTCGAAGCCTCCCACGCCCTCGGGGTAGCCGGGGAAGTTCTCTATTGACGTGGTCTCCGTCAGTTGTCCGCCCGGCTGCAGTCCCTCTACGACGATGGGAGAGCGATTGGCGCGCGCAGCATAGATGGCAGCGGTGTATCCCGCCGGACCGGAGCCGATGATCAGGATGTCTGTCTGAGTATTCTTGTCCGTATTCATAACGATCTTATCTTAAGTCTATGAGTGTTGCTCCCTTGACCTTCTCAGGAGTGTATCTAAAAAATGATCTATCCTTCAGTTCCTTAAACTGTCCCTCCTCAAAGCGTGTCACCTCTATCAAGACCGGCTCCATAAGCCCCTTCTCCTCCAGACGAAGGGAGATAGGGCGCCCGTCGGGTGCGATCAGCGCCTCGAGCCTGGCGAGGGAACCGTCGTATCGGTTTTTCCCCATTGTGCGAGGCACCGCGGTGATGCGGATATTCTTGCCCTCTTTCTTCTTCGTGAGGGAAAAGGCATTCTTCCTGACGCCCTCGAGATTGAGCAGCGGATTGATCTCCATCAGGTCCTCCTTGTGCGGCGTGGAGAGATTGACCTCCCCGCTCTGCTTGACATAGACCCAGAGATCCGTACCGTCGTACCACGCCTTCACCTCCTCAGAGTCGTAGTAAAACCGCCGTCCCTCGGCGTAGTACTTGCAGTCTGTCGTCACGTCCTCGAGGGTCATTCGGAAGCATACCTGCAGTCCCTCCTTTGCCTGAAGTAGCTCGATCGACTTGTCAAGCGCGTCTACCGTCTGTGCGTGGGCGATGAGACAGAATAAGGAGAGAAAGAGCCCAAGGGTATATCGAAAGTGAGTCATAATATAATGTCTGTCTTAGATCTCCGGATGAAGGATCCGCTCGAGCTGCTCCTGTGTCGTCACAAGGAGCTCGCGCGAGCCTCGCCCGTCCGGCTTACTGATAATGCCTGCCGCCTCCAGCTGGTTGCAGAGCCGGGCAGCGCGGTTGTATCCTATGGCAAAGAGCTGCTGGATCAGCGAGATGGAAACACGACCCTCAGCCACGATGCGCTCCGCTACTACGTCGAAGAGGTTGTCCCGCTCATTGGGGTCGATCGAGCCGTCCCCTCCTGCAGCACCGCCCTCGCCCTCCTGGCTGACCTCCGGAAGCTCGTACGCCGTCGGGTAACCGCGCTGCTCGCCGATAAAGTCCACCACGCCATTCACCTCAGGTGTGTCGACAAAGGCGCACTGCACGCGGGTCAGCTTCGTACCGGACTGATAGAGTGCGTCTCCCTTACCGACCAGCCTATTGGCTCCGCCGGAGTCGAGGATGATGCGGGAGTCCACCTGCGAGGTAACACGGAAGGCGAGACGCCCGGGGAAGTTTGCCTTGATCGCACCGGTGATGATGCTCGCCGTCGGTCGCTGCGTCGCGATGATGGCGTGGATGCCGATGGCGCGAGCCTTCTGAGCCAGACGGGTGATCGGCAGCTCGATCTCCTTGCCCGCCGTCAGCAGCAGATCGCCATACTCATCGATGATCAGGACAATGTAGGGCAGGAAGCGGTGACCATTCTCAGGATTAAGCTCCCGGTTCCTAAATCGCCTATTGTACTCCACGATATTGCGGCAGGAGGCGGCTGCCAGCAGCTCGTACCGATCGTCCATCTCCTGACAGAGGGAGGTGAGGGTGTCGGCGGCGCGCTTTGTGTCGGTGATGATCACCTGATCCTCGTCCGGGATCTTCGCCATGAAGAGCTTCTCCACCCGGGAGTACATGCTAAACTCGACCATCTTCGGGTCGATCATCACAAACTTCAGCTCCGAGGGGTGCTTCTTGTAGAGCAGGGACATGATGATCGCATTGAGTCCCACCGACTTTCCCTGTCCCGTGGCACCCGCCACGAGGAGGTGGGGTACCTTAGCGAGGTCAAAGAGTAGGACATCATTCGTGATCGTGCGACCGAGCGCCACCGGGAGCTCCATCTTCGTCTCCCGATAGACCGAGGAGGCAAGCACACCCCGCATGCTGACGATCTGGGGTCGCTTATTGGGCACCTCCATGCCGATGGTCCCCTTGCCGGGGATCGGCGCAATGATACGGATACCGAGCGCAGAGAGACTCATCGATATATTGTCCTCCAGACTCCGGATGCGGGAGATATGGATCCCCGCTGCCGGGACGATCTCATAGAGCGTGATCGCCGGACCGACGGTGGCGGAGATCTTATTGACCTCGATCCGGAAGCTCTTGAGTGTGTCGAGGATCATCTGCTTATTCGCATTGATCTCCTCCATGTCGATCTCCCCGTCGTCTCCGCCGTAGTCCTTGAGCAGGTCGAGGGTAGGGTAGTGGTAGTCTGCGAGGTCGCGCGTCGGGTCATACTCGCCCTGCTCCTGCACCAGCTGCTGAGCGGTCGTCAGAGAGGAGTCCCCGGGGAGCTCGTCAGTCTGTCGGGCGTCGATCACCTCGATCTCATCGGAGGGCGTCGTGGGAGCCACCGGTTCCGGCCTGCTGACGCTCACCCTCCCTGTGGTTCCCGCGGTCGTCACGATCGACTCCGGCACCTCTTCGATCTTCTCCTCATCCGTCTCCTCTTGGACCCCGGTCACTTCGTCGCCGGCGTCCTCAGGTATGGTGTTCTCATTATTATCTATCACTTCCTCCGCACTCTCCTGCTCGTCCGCGAGGGCGTTTGCCTCCTTCCGTTTCTTAGAGAATGAGGCGTAGCGCTGCATGAGGGAGCTAAAGGTGATCACCAGCAGCAGGATCAGGAGGAAGCTCATCAGCAGGAGTGCCCCCACAATACCTATATGCATCGTCAGGAAGGTCGCTGCCTCGCGTCCGAAGACTCCACCGGGGAGGAAAAACCAACCGTCGGTCCACTCGGCCGGCATCAGTCCCAGGGTGATCGAAGTCCAAAGTGCCGCACAGATGCAGAGACTGATCTGACGGAACCATGAGACCCGCATCACCAGCGTGATCCAGACGCCCATCATCACGACGAGGTAGAGGAGGAAGACCAGCCCGAGGCCGATCCACTCGTTGACCAGCGTATTCATCAGCGTAAACCCGGTGATGCCGCCATGACCCTGGATCCGCTGTGCCGCCTCCTCGGCGGTGATCTCCTGCCCCAGCAGCAGGCTCTGATTCTCTGCACCTGTGACGAAGTAGGAGAAGAAATTGTAGACCAGGAAGAGTCCTATGAAGAAGAGCGTCACCCCGGCGATGAAGCGCCACAGATCGCCAGGTACTCCCCTCTGCGGAAGTATCTGACGGAAAAAGTCACCCTTCTCCCTACTACGTTTGCTGCTGCGCTTCGCCGATCGATCCCCTCGCTTATCGTCTGAGGTGGAGGCTTTGTTTAAGGTAAAATTCTTCACTGATAGAGCTGAGGTGTTACGCTCCCCGCACCTGCAAAAGTAACGAAAACGAACCACCGTCATCCATGTTACTCAAATCTATTACCGGTATTAGTCAAATCTATTACCGGTAATAGGCGACACTAATAGTGGTATTAGTCAAATCTATTACCGGTATTAGATCCGTGGATTACTTCTGCCGGATTGTCAGCTTACTACGGGGACTCTCTTTTTCGCCCCTAAGTGCATATGCCAGAGCGTACAGGGCCCGGAAGAGGATTATTTGCGTACATTTGTGGGAGATGAGGGGGCGGGTCACTTATATTATATGGTGTAGATACTACTATGGAGATAGCAATCATAGGTACCGGCTACGTCGGTCTGGTGACGGGGACCTGCTTCGCAGAGATGGGGGTTCATGTCCACTGCGTCGATACGGATGCCACTAAGATAGAGCGGCTCAGGGACGGGGAGATCCCGATCTATGAGCCCGGACTGGATGAGATGGTTCGTCGCAATACGGGGGAGGGGCGTCTCTCCTTCCACACCGATCTTGCGGAGTGCATCGATGACGTGGAGATCGTCTTCATCGCTGTCGGTACGCCACCCACGGAGAGCGGTGACGCGGACTTGAAGTATGTCCGTGCTGTCGCTCAGCAGCTGGGACAGCTGATCCGTAAGGATATGCTTGTGGTGACGAAGAGCACCGTACCGGTCGGGACCAGTCCCAAGGTGATGGCCGAGATCCGGAAGGGACTGGAGTCGCGCGGATTGACCGACCTGAGGGTCGAGGTGGCGAATAATCCGGAGTTCCTCAAGGAAGGCAATGCGATCAAGGACTTTATGAGTCCGGATCGGGTCGTGATCGGGCTGGAGAGCGACTGGGCGAAGGAGCTGCTGACGAGACTTTATCGCCCCTTCTTGATCCGAAATTTCAGGGTCCTCTTTATGGACATACCTAGCTCGGAGCTTACGAAGTATGCGAGCAACGCGATGCTGGCTACGAGGATCAGCTTTATGAATCAGCTTGCTAACCTCGCCGATAAGCTGGGTGCCGATGTGGATATGATCCGTCAGGGGATGGGTGCGGACCACCGGATCGGCTCCGCCTTCCTCTACGCGGGCAGCGGCTACGGAGGCTCCTGCTTCCCTAAGGATGTGCAGGCGCTCGCCAAGACCGGTGAGGAGGAGGGAGTCCCGATGACCATCGTCGAGGAGGTGCATCGGGTCAATGAAGCTCAGAAGAGAGTCCCCTACGAGAAGCTTACCCGCCTGATCGGCAGCGACCTGAGTGGTAAGCGGATCGCCGTCTGGGGACTGGCCTTCAAGCCCGAGACGGACGACATGCGGGAGGCGACCTCTATCGTGGTGATTCGTCAGCTGATTGAGGCGGGGGCGGAGGTGGTCGCCTGCGACCCTATTGCGATCGAGACAGCTAAGCGAGTGCTTCCGGACGGGGTGCAGTACACGAGAGATCTGTACCGGTCAGTCGAGGGGGCGGATGCCTTGCTGCTCCTGACAGAGTGGAAGATCTTCCGGCTCCCCAATTGGCCCCGGATCAAGGAGCTGATGAGGGGAGACGTGGTGATTGATGGCCGCAATATCTACGACGCCTCTGAGATTAAGCGACTGGGACTGCGATACGATGGTATCGGCAGAAGGTAAATTCATCTCTTATATACTATAATGAGTGGAATGATCATTCGGAGCATCCTGGACACGGACCTCTATAAGTTTACGACCGGGTATGCGTATATGAAGCTTTTCCCCAGAGCGTGGGGAAGGTTTGAGTTCATCGACCGCAACAACCTGGTCTACCCTGATGGCTTTGCAGAGAGTCTCCGACAGGAGATTGTGCGGATGAGTGAGCTGCGGCTGACTCGCGAGGAGGCGGACTTCCTCCGACAGGAGTGCCCCTACCTGCCACCCCTTTACATAGACTACCTCAAGGGCTACACCTACGACCCTGAGGAGGTGACGATCGAGCAGGATGCTGAGGGACACCTCCACATATCAGCAGAGGGTCTGCTCTACCGCATCACGCTCTGGGAGACGCCGATCCTGGCGATGGTGTCGGAGCTCTACTATCAGGAGACCGGTCAGCAGCCGGACCTGGAGCTGACGCGCTCCAAGGCGCTCGAGAAGGCTCAGGCTATGCAGGAGCATGGGCTACAGGTGAGTCTCTTCGGTATGCGGCGACGCTTCAGCAGCGAGGTGGAGGATCTGGTGACGCGGGTCCTCTGCGAGCATGGGGGGAAGTACTTCTTCGGCACCAGCAACGTCTACTATGCGATGAAGCATGGTATCCGCGTCACCGGGACACATCCGCACGAGTGGGTGCAGTTTCACGCAGCGATCTATGGCTACAAGATGGCCAATTATATGGCTATGGAGGACTGGATCGACGTCTATGACGGAGACCTCGGCACGGTGCTCACCGACACCTTCACGACCGACGTTTTTCTCCAAAACTTCTCGAAGAAACATGCGGCCCTCTTCACCTCCCTCCGTCAGGACAGCGGCGACCCTCAGACCTTCACCGATAAAGTGCTGGCGAAGTATCGGGAGTTGCGGATAGATCCGAAGACGAAGTATCTCGTCTTCTCCGACGCACTCGACGTGGATAAGGCGGCGGCGATCAAGGAGTATTGCGACGGGAAGATCAGGGCCACCTTCGGGATAGGGACCAACCTGACCAACGATGTCGGTCACGGGATCAAGCCGATGAATATCGTGATGAAGCTCTTTGCCTGCAAGCTCGACGAGAAGATGCCGTGGCAGGACACCGTCAAGCTCTCCGACTCGGTCGGGAAGCATACCGGCGAGCCGGAGGAGATCGATCTTGCGATGAGAGTATTACGTATCGAGGAATAAGAGAAAATGAATATTGATAAGGAGATTGACCAGCTGGTCGACATTATAGGCGAGGAGGTAGAGCAGCTCGCTGCTCGGGAGCCGCACGGGCTCTACGAGCCGATCCGGTACATCCTCTCGCAGGGAGGGAAGCGTCTCCGGCCACTTCTTACGCTGCTGACTTACCGAGCCTTCTGCCCCGAGGGCGCGGTGGAGGAGGTGGCACCGGTGATGAAGGCTGTGGAGACCTTCCACAACTTCACCCTCATCCACGACGACATCATGGACGATGCGCCGATGCGACGCGGGGAGCCCACGGTCTATAAGAAGTGGGGCGCCAATGTCGGGATCCTCTCCGGAGATGCGATGCTGGTGGAGGCGTACCGCTGCCTGGAGTCGATCCGCCCGGAGTATCTGGGTCAGATCTTCTCGCTCTTCAATACGATGGCCGATGCGATCTGTCGCGGGCAGCAGTATGACCTCGAGTTTGAGACCACGCCGCTCTCCTCGCTGACGATAGGGAGCTACCTCCGGATGATCAGCCTCAAGACCTCGGCGCTCTTCCGCGGGAGTATGGTGATGGGGGCGACCGTTGCCGGCGCTTCGGTCGAGGATCGGGAGCATATCGCTCGTGCAGCCGAGCTGATGGGTCTCGCCTTCCAGATTATGGACGACTACCTCGATGTTTTCGGCGAGGCGAAGTTTGGTAAGCGCAAGGGGGGAGACATTATAGATAGGAAGAAGACTTGGCTTCTTCTCCGTCTCTACGAGTGCGACCCGAAGCTAGCGGAGGAGGCGCTTGCCATCGAGAGCGAGGCAGACCGGATTGCGTCTGTGACCAATCTCTACGAGCAGTGGAATATCCACGCAGAGGCACTTAAGGAGGTCGACCGATACACCGAGGCGGCTATCGAGGAGCTGCGTGCACTCTCGGTCGATACCTCTGCACTCGAGCATATCATATCTACATTGACCGGAAGAGCCGTCTGATGTATCCCCTTGTCGACACGCACGCGCACCTCTACTCGGAGGAGTTTGACGACGATCGCCCTGAGGTGATCCGTCGCTGTCGGGAGGCGGGTCTCGCTGCAGTTCTCCTTCCCAATACCTCGCGTGAGTACATTGTTCGCATGAGGGAGACGGTGTCCATGGCGCCGGATCTCTTTGTCCCCATGATCGGTCTCGAGCCCACCGATGTGGGGGAGGACTGGGAGGATCAGCTGGAGGCGCTCGAGAGGGAGCTCCGGGCAAGCCCGGGGTACTACCGGGGTATCGGAGAGATCGGACTGGACTACTACTGGAGTATGGAGTGGAAGGAGCAGATGATCGAGGCCTTTCGCCGTCAGGTGGAGTGGGCGAGGGAGCTAGGTCTTCCGATGAGCATGCACACGCGTGCGGCCGTTCCTGAGACAGTGGAGCTCTTACAGGAGTGGGGGATCGAGGGTTTGCGAGGAGTCTTCCACTCCTTCTCCGAGTCGGAGGAGGATCTGGAGGCGATCCTCAGCCTCGGGGAGCAATTCATGGTGGGGATCAATGGCATTGTCACCTTCAAGAACTCCCGACTCCGTGATGTGATCAAGGGTCGCCTGCCGCTTACTCGCCTCGTCGTGGAGACTGACAGCCCTTATCTCTCGCCGGAGCCGCGGAGAGGAAGACGAAATGAATCATCGCACATCGTCCATACTGTGAGGTGCTTAGCCGATATATATGAGGTGAGCGAGGCAGATATGCGGCGTCAGCTTTTTGTCAATTCTCGTAAAATGTTTAATTTAGCAGCTGTAACCGCCGATCCATAGGGCGAGTCAGGCGGCAGGACAAACTTTTTTCGTCAAAACCGCCAACTTTTTTGGCGTGGTTGGAGGAATTAAGGTAGATTTGTACGATCGTTGAGTGATCGAGCGGCTCTGACAGTGGTCTGGAGCGTGCTGTCCGAGAGGGATAAATCACTGGAGGGGAGGAGATCACATATAATGGAGAGATGCTCGAGTGGCTGAAGAGGCACGCCTGGAAAGCGTGTAAACGTCAAAAGCGTTTCGAGGGTTCGAATCCCTCTCTCTCCGCAAAAGGGGGTATCCTTGCTGCAGAACCAGGCAGAGGAGACTAACCGAAAGTACCTCGTCAGGGCTGAATGAAAGCGAAACCACCTACAGATATTGTTTTACCAAAAATCACTAATCTTAAAAAGAACTTACAATGAAAAGATTTCTAGTAAGCATCGCCTTGGCCGGTCTTATGACGGTGGGGTTTGCCGGTGCATCTTTTGCACAGGACGAGGCTACAACAGAGCCTGAGGCTACCGAGCAGGCAGCTCCCGCTGTTACTGAGGCTGAGACTCCCGCTACTGAGGTACCTGTAGCTGCCGAGAGTGAGGGTTTCCACCAGGCACTTAAGACTAAGTTTATCGAGGGTGGTCCCGGCTTCATGGCCATCATCTCTCTCGTTATGATCCTCGGTCTGGCATTCTGCCTCGAGCGTATCATCTATCTGAACCTTGCCGATACCAATAGCAAGAAGCTCCTCGATGAGATCCGTGCTGCCCTCGATCGTGGTGACGTCAATGGCGCCCTCGCTATCGCTCGTGACACCCGTGGTCCTATCGCATCTATCGCTTACCAGTCCCTCCTCCGCATCGATCAGGGTCCTGAGGCAGTAGAGCGTGCCATCACCGCATATGGTGGTGTACAGGCCAGCCTCCTCGAGAAGAACATGTCCTGGATTACCCTCTTCATCGCCCTCGCACCGTCACTCGGATTCTTCGGAACCGTGATCGGTCTTGTACAGGCCTTCGATACGATCGAGCAGGTCGGTGATATCAGCCCGACGGTCGTTGCCGGTGGTATGAAGGTCGCCCTGATCACCACCATCTACGGTCTTATCGTAGCGATGATCCTCCAGGTGCTTTACAACTACATCCTCTCTCGCTATGAGAGCATCCTGAGTGACATGGAGGACGCTTCCATCACTCTCGTGGATTACATGATCGATTTCACCAGCAAGCGCGGAGTACAGCATCGTATCTAAACAATCATGGCAGTAAAGAAAATTCGTAAAATATCGAGCACTGTCCTGATCGTTCTGGCACTCATCGGCGTCGTGGCCTTCGGTATGACCGTCTTCGGCGGTTACGTTGACCCCAATGCTGAGTACCCCGAGCCCGTATTCACCAATGTACTCCTCTACACGGTGTACGGTATGGTCGCTACTGCCTTCTTGGCAATGATCATCTTCGGAATCGTCGGATTTGCTCAGTCCTTTAAGACCAATCGCAAGGCTGCTCTCAGCGGTCTCGGTGCGCTCCTAGGACTGATAGTGCTCATGGTCATTGCCTACTTCGTGGGTAGTGATGCACCACTTCGCGTGGGTGTGGATGCTCAGCAATTCAACACCCCGTCCTGGCTGAAGCTGGCTGATATGTGCATGTTTACCATCTATGCACTCATTGTGATTAACGTCCTCGCACTGGTCGTGACCTCGTTCATGTCCGCAGGACCCAAGCAGCACGCATCAGCATCTGAGAGGAAGGCTTAAGTAACATCGTAAAAGAACAATACTATGGCAGGAAAAACAAAGAAGGTGCCCAGTATCAATGGGTCCTCGACTGCGGATATTTCTTTTATCATGCTACTTTTCTTCCTTCTGACCACCTCCATGGGCTCAGATAAGGGTATCGCTCGTCAGCTGCCCCCTGCACCCACCGAGGATCAGCAGGACGTCATGATCGACGTCAATAGGCGTAACATGCTGCGCGTACTGGTGAATAGTAATGGTCAGATCCTTGCCAATGGCGAGGTGATGACGATCGATCAGCTCAAGCAGAAGGTGAAGGACTTCGTGCTCAATCCCACGAACGACCCGACCCTCCCCGAGCTGACCCCGGAGGAATTCCCCTATATCGGACAGCAGATGGTGACGAAGAATCACGTCATCTCTCTGACCAATAACGTGGATACCAAGTACTCCGACTATATCGCAGTGCAAAACATCCTCACAAAGGCTTACAACGAGCTGCGTGAAGAGATGGCGCAGAAGCAATGGAACAAGTCCTTTGAGGATCTTCCCAAGGAGTACCAGGAGGTACTCGTGGATCGATTCCCGCAGAAGATCTCTGAGGCTGAACCACGTGAGTACGGCTCGCAGAAGAAATAATCTTGAGCAGAACTAAAGAAGTAGTATGAGTAGATTTACCAAAAAGGGTGAGAAAGAAGTTCCAGAGCTGAACACCATGTCGCTCCCGGACTTGATCTTCTCTCTGCTGTTCTTCTTCATGATCGTCACCACCGCACGTGAGGTGACTCTGAAGGTGCAGCTACGTCTCCCCAAGGCTACCGAACTTGACGATCCTGAAGATCGACGGAGACACAAAGATGGGTATCGTAACAGAAGTCAAGCAGAAGTTGCGTGAAGCTAACGCACTTAAGATATTCTACTCCAGTGTGCCTGATACTGAGGTAGCTCAGTAAGGGTCTATGGAGCCGCCGGAGCCTGTCTCCGGTCAGATAATCACACCTACAGCAGGGATCTCTCTTCGTCGAGAGGTCTCTGCTTTTTTTGTGCCTTGTTTTCCCAGATGTGATGGTGTACTGGAGGTGTTGAGTCAGACGCAGATCTATCACCGATATTAGTGATCACTAATACCGGTATTAGTCGTCACTAATATCGGTATTAGATTTCTCTATTATCGGTAATGGTTTTACATCGTGATCTGAGCGGGTTATTCGGATTGCTATCTGTCTGTTTCAGTGGAGGCCTTGGGCAGGGCTCCTTAGCGTCATGGCACAGGGGTGACGCATTATAGTGACACTGTAGCCATTCATCTAATTGTGAAGAGTGGGGAACGAAGCACTCCTTGTGGTTGCCCGTTTTTTAGCCACGTGGTCGAGGGGCGTAGCCCCGAAGACCCGTGGACCAGGCAACGCAAGTAATCCCGCGACACCCTGGCGGGGTCGTATACCTTTCCCGGGGTCCTCTTTCCCGCGGTCTTCGGCGCTTCGTGCCTCGACACGCGGCTAAACAGTGATGATCCCTCCGGGGCTTCGCCCCTGCGGGATCGGCAGGCGGTAGCAGTAGGGCTGGGATCAGTCGACTGGATTGCACAGCGACAGGGATTATCACTTCTTTACTTTAAGGCTCAAATGCGTCACCCCCGCAGCACGACAAAAAAAGATGGGACCACGCTCACGCGCAGTCCCAATCTGAAAAACTTGTTTAATGAAATTAACGCATCTGATAAACAAAACCTTTATCTTACTAGCCCAACAGGCGGACTATATTACACACTTCTCCTTGTCACATAGGGTGGAGAGCCCTTATACAGTATCCATACTTTAGCTTCTTTGTCTTCCTTTGATGTGTGGCTATGGGATTGGTTTAATCGTCCTGAAGGAAAAGTTCGATTTCCTCTCTTTTCTTTTGTCTTCCCAGCCTTTGTCGGTTTGGGTTTGTTGTGCTTTTGTCTGACGGTCAGAGCGGTGCAGGTCTGTCGGGGATAATCGCCTTTAGTTACCATTCGGCTGAGATGGTGGGTGAGATCTCTGCTTCTATGGGTGGTGCCTCTAGTAAGCAACAGGCATCCCGGTCTGCGATGGGATTCGCAGACCACACACGATCGTCTCTGATCCGAGTCAGCTCAGTCCGAGGGAGAGCCTCAGCTTGCGGCGATGGTTGGCCCAGATCTTCTGCAGCGTGGCGGGCTCGAGGTGCTCATCGTGGTCATTGACCATAAGAGAGACGAAGTGCGAGAGCTCCGATACGACGATCTCCATCCGCACATAGCTTGTGGGGCAGTCGTTCCAGTTCCACTGGATATACTCCCCTTTCTTCAGATCTGTGACTGTTGCGGAGCGGTCATCGCCGGTCTCGTCCCAGAATACATGTATCTTCCTCAGCGAGACATCCACCCTCGGGGCGATCCACTCTGATAGACCCCTGGCAGTCGAGATTTGGTTCCATACGCTCTTGGGAGATGCGTTGTCGAGGTCGATCTCTATCTTGAAGCCTTCTCCGTGTGAGGTCCTAGCCATAGCATTCTATTATTAGTCTTACTTGATAGTGCAATATAGTCATTTCCTCGTATTATAGGAGCATATTATAAGTGATTTCCCTGTTTTTGCCCCAGAGACGCACTCTCTTACCCCCTAGGATGGTGACAAGGTGCTACTGATGGAGCGCTTTTCGGTCGATCCCGGATCCTGAGTCCGGAGAGATCCTCGTAGATTGTAAAGTATTAAGTAAATTTGCTTGGTTACTATCCGCATAATAAGACTAGAACTATGATAAGGAGTAAGGAGGCTAATCAGCCCGTATGGAGAGATATCACAGCACTCTCCGACCTACCGCAGTCACTTCAGCAGCTGGAGGAGCTCGCCAATAATCTCTGGTGGGTGTGGAATGCACCGGCTCGTCATCTCTTCAGGGATCTCGACCCGGTGGTCTGGTACCACTCAAAGGGGAATCCGGTTCACGTCCTCCACACCCTCTCTCAGAGCCGTATCGCAGAGCTGACAGAGGATCAGAACTTCCTCGAGAGGCTCGCGCAGGTGTACAGTAGCTTCAGGGCCTATATGGATCAGCCAAAGAGGGACGATCTCCCCTCTGTCGCCTACTTCTGTATGGAGTATGGCATCACCAATATCCTGAAGATCTACTCCGGCGGTCTCGGCATACTAGCCGGTGACTACATCAAGGAGGCGAGTGACTTCGGTGCCAATATGGTGGGTGTCGGCTTCCTCTACCGCTACGGGTACTTCGACCAGAAGATCACCGCCGACGGACAGCAGGTAGCCGAGTACAAGGCTCAGGACTTCGAGGATCTGCCTCTCACGCTGGTGCGTGACGACAATGGCGCTCCCCTGATTCTTCGTGTGCCCTTCAATGGCTACGAGGTGTCTGCCCAGATCTGGCGTGTCGATGTAGGTCGGGTGAAGCTTTACCTTATGGATACCGATATTGCGGAGAACTCTGAGTGGGATCGTCAGATCACTCATCAGCTCTATGGAGGCGACTGGGAGAACCGTATGAAGCAGGAGTATATGCTCGGCATCGGCGGTGTACAGATGCTTCGTCTCCTCGGCATCGAGACCGATGTATACCATGCCAATGAGGGCCATGCTGCCTTTATGGGGCTGGAGCGTATGGCTCATATGGTGGAGGGCGGTCTTGACTTTGACCAGGCACTGGAGCTGGTCCGCTCCTCCGGACTCTATACCTGTCACACTCCGGTGCCGGCAGGACATGATTACTTCGACGAGTCCCTCTTTACGAAGTATGTCGGGCATTACGCCGACAAGCTCCGTATCTCCCTCCAGGATCTGATCGATCTCGGTCGTGAGACTCCCGGCTCTCATGAGAAATTCTCCATGAGCGTCCTGGCGCTCAATACCTGCCAGGAGGCGAATGGTGTCAGTAAGCTTCACGGTCAGGTGTCACGCGAGATGTTTGCTCCCGTCTGGAAGGGATACCTTCCTGAGGAGCTCCATGTCGGATACGTGACCAATGGCGTGCACCTGCCCACCTGGATGGCCTCGCCCTGGTCTGATCTGATGGAGGAGAGTGTGGGCGATGATATCCTCACCGAGCAGGACAGTCTCGACCTGTGGGACAAGGTCTGGCAGACTCCCGACAAGGATGTCTGGGAGAGGAGACTGGAGCTCAAGAGTCGTCTGATCGAGTACCTCCGTCGTCGCTACGAGGCACACATGGGAGACTTCAATCAGGACCCCACCATGCTGATGAGCTTCCTCGAGACGCTCACCCCGAAGACGCTGCTCATCGGCTTTGGTCGCCGCTTCGCCACCTACAAGAGAGCGCACCTCCTCTTTACCGACCTCGACAGGCTCTCCAAGATCGTCAATGATCCGGAGCACCCGGTGATCTTTATCTTCACAGGCAAGGCACACCCCGCCGATGGAGGCGGTCAGGGGCTGATTCGCCATATCTTCCAGATCTCCAAGCGTCCGGAGTTCCTCGGCAAGATCCTCTTTGTCGACAATTACGATATCCGTGTGTCCCAGTTCCTCATCCCTGGTGTAGATATTTGGCTCAATACGCCGACGAGACCGCTTGAGGCCTCAGGTACCTCGGGTATGAAGGCGCTGATGAATGGTGTGCTCAACTTCTCCGTCCTTGATGGCTGGTGGTATGAGGGCTACGTCAAGGGGGGAGGCTGGTCGCTTACCGAGAAGATCACCTTCTCCGACACGAACCTGCAGGACAAGCTCGACGCTGCGACCATCTACCGTATGCTGGAGGAGGAGATCATCCCGCTCTACTACGACAATGATAAGGAGCAGTCCTACTCAGAGGGCTGGATCCATGCCATCAAGACAGCCACCTCGCAGATTCTCCCTCGCTTCACGATGCGACGGATGATCCGTAATTACTTCGACCGATTCTACAATCAGCTCGGAGAGCGCATTGCCATGCTCCGTGCAAGTGACTACAGGCAGCTCGGTCGTCTCCTCGAGTGGGAGCGCCACGTGGCTCAGTCGTGGTCTCACTTGGAGGTGGTGGATACCCGAATGATCAAGGACGACGGCACCCTGATAAACAACTTCACCGTGGGCGGTATCGCACGGGGAAGTGTCACGGTAGACCTGCACGACCTGCGCAGTGACTTGGCTGTCGAGCTGATCATCGCTCGTGAGGATACCAAGACGAAGAAGCTCCATCTCGCCAGTAAGCAGGCCTTCCACCTCGTCTCCGAGGAGGGATCCCGCAGACGGTATGAGCTGAAGGTGGATATTGATCTCCCCGGTACCTATAAGGTAGCCACTCGCATCACTCCGACCCATGAGCTGCTGGCACACCCGATGGCTCTGGGGTATATGAAGTGGGTCACCATCTTCTGAGGCACGCCTTAGCACTGCTTGAGGGATGAAGATTCACCACGAGGGTACGACCTTCTTAGTCGCAGCGGGGATATTCCTCAGCTTCCTCTGCCTCTACATCTACTTGGTAGTGGAGCAGAGGTGGCCCTTCTGGCTCTCCGTCGTGGTGAGTGTGGTGCTGCTGGGCATCGCCTTCAATTTCTACCGCTCTCCACGCCGCATCCACGGCAAGCCGACGGATGGACTGGTACTCGCCTCTGCTGATGGGCACATTGTGGCTATCGAGGAGGTGGATGAGCCGGAGGTCTTGGGCGGTAAGAGTCTGATGATCTCTACCTTTATGTCCCTCTTCAACGTCCATGCTCAGTGGGTGCCGGTGGCGGGCGAGGTGACCTATGTGCGTCACCACCGGGGCAATGTCTACGCCGCCTATGTCCCTAAGAGCAGTACGGAGAACGAGCGCTCCACCGTCGAGATCGTCACTCCCGAGGGGCACCACATTGTGGTGCGCCAGATCGCCGGGGCGATGGCTCGTCGCATAGAGACCTATCTCAGAGAGGGGGAGACGTGTGAGATCGATGACCAGCTGGGCTTTATCAAACTCGGTTCTCGGGTCGATATCTTCCTCCCTCTCGGGAGTAAGCCCCTCGTGGACCTTGACGAGCCGGTTACCGGTAACGTCACCGTGCTGGCGGAGCTGCCTCCTCGAGAAATGTCTAAGTAATAGAAGCTATGGCAAAGCCGATCTATAAATACATCCCAAATCTCCTGACGCTCTCCAATGGGCTCTTCGGGGCGCTCTCTATCATGATGTACCTCACAGTCTCACTCCGGGCGGCGCTCTGCTGCATCGCCGTGAGCCTGATCGCAGACGTGCTCGACGGTATGACCGCGCGACTGCTCCATGCTACCTCGGACATTGGTGGTGATCTGGACTCCCTCTCCGATGTCATCTCCTTCGGTTCCGCGCCGGCGATCCTGCTGACGCTGGTACTAAGGGGACTGGGCTGGGGTGTCGCTTGCTGGGCGCCTCTGCTGGTCGTGCCTGCCTCGATATATCGTCTGGCGAAGTTCAATAACGATCCCCGTCAGACCACATCCTTCATCGGCCTTGCCACCACCGGCAATGCGGTCATGCTGGCACCGCTGGCACTCTTCTTTGAGAGCCACTCTGTCGCGCCCACGCCGCTTTACCAGACCCTCTTCGTCCTCTTTATGATCGTCGATGCCTGGCTTCTGGTCTGCGAGGTGCCCTTCTTCGGGCTCAAGCAGCTCTCCAAGGGCTGGCGAGCCAATATCGGGCTCATCATCGTCGTCTTTGCAGCGATAGTGGCACTGATCCTCTTCGGTATCGAGGGGATCGCCTGGGCGATGATGCTCTATATTTTGCTTAACTTAATCACGTGGCTGACGCACAAGTCAGGCGCAAAATCAACAATCCAATGAAGATAAACGATAAGTCCTACGTCCGCGTACAGTATAAGCTCACCGAGGTAGCTCCCGACGGCTCCGAGACCTTTGTCGAGGAGACGACTGAGGATCGCCCCATGGACTATGTCCACGGTCTCGGGATCCTGCTGCCGGACTTTGAGAAGGAGCTAAGCGGTCTCGATGATGGGGATGCCTTTGACTTCACACTCGAGCCTGAGGCTGCCTATGGTCCCATCCAGGAGCAGCTCCTGATGGATCTCGACAAGTCCATCTTCCAAGATCCGGAGGGAAACTTTGACAGCGGCTTCGTCCAGGTGGGACGCTACGTCCCGATGCGTACCGCTGACGGTCAGACGGTCAATGGGCTGGTGCTAGATATCACGGAGGATAAGGTGAAGATGGACTTCAATCACCCGCTCTCCGGCAAGACGCTTCACTTCGTCGGTCACGTGCAGGAGGCGCACCCCGCAACGGATCAGGAGCTCAAGCGCTTCGAGCAGCTCCTCCACGGGGGTTGCTGCTGCGGCTCAGACGATGACGAGTGCTGTGGACACCATCACGACGACACCTGCCACCACGGACGTGGCAACGACTGTCTCTGTCACAAGTCCCACTAAGCTCCCTTATTAGTACTGAGGTCTCTCCATTATCGTGGAGGGACCTCAGCGCTTTTGCACTGCTATTTAGTCGAAGAAGAAGACCTCGCGGAAGGCGTCCAGCAGCGCGATCGCTGAAGCCGCAGGGGTTGATCCAGTGGTAGGCATCCTCGTGAGTATTGACGTTGAAGGCAATGCCGTGCATCGTGACGAAGCGGCTGGCGCGCACGCCGAGGGCGCAGACCTTGCGGGGGTAACTGTCCGTATGCAGCCAGACGCCGGGGGCATCGTCCATCAGCTCACCGGCGAGCCCGTATCTACGCAGCACGGTGAGCGCCACCTCCTCGAGGGCGGCAACGTAGCGCCTGACGCCGAGGTGTAGCTGCTCGAGGTCGAGGATCGGGTAGACGGTCCACTGCCCCGGACCGTGGTAGGTGGCGTCGCCACCGCGATTGGTGCGGACGAGGTCTATGCCTGCCCGGCGGATCTGCTCCTCAGGGTAGAGGAGGCTCTCCTCCTTGGCATTGAGTCCAAGGGTGATGACCGGCTTGTGCTCGTTGAAGATCAGATACTGCCTCGGCAGCTCACCACGATGCTTTGCTTCGATCGCCCGGTCAAAGAGGTCCAGCTGCTGCTTGTAGGAGTCGGCGTAGCTGATGCCGGAGGGATTGATGATGACTTGCAGTTCGCTCATAGGTTTACCAGCTTTTTGGAACAAACTTCTCACACAGCATGGCAGCGGGACAGTAGCCACAGCCATTCGCATCGCCGGCCTCTACGGCAAAACTGAAGTCGTCGTTGAGGATCAGCCTGACTGCCTCTCCGAGGCAATCCTTGATGTAGTCCGGAGCATCATCACTCTTGTAGTCGCTGATCTTTGATCGGACATATGATTTTCCGACTTGTTCGGGCAGCTTGAGTGTGATCGTACCGTCCGTCGCATCGGGTGCACCGGGCTTGAAGATCATCGGTCGGACCTTAGGCAAGTCGATCGAGATGCCTTTCTTATCAAGAAGTCGCCTAAACTCCCCGGTCTTGAGCATAACGTCGCAGTAGTACAGGAGTTGAAGGGCTCCTCCGGTTATTTCCTTAGCCTGCTTGAGGCACTCACGCAGATCAGCCGGCTCTGTGGTCCACTTGGAGAGGTCGCACTCAGTGCTGTCCGCCCCGGTCTTGTAGTCGATGACATTGACGGTGTCGCCCTGTATGTCTATGCGGTCAATGATGAGCTTGAAGTTTGCTCCCTCATAAGTAGTCTCTATCTCTATCTCCCCGCCGACATAGGTGATGTCACCGCCTGCCTCGACCCGCTCAAGGTCCGCCTCCACCATCCGACGGACAAGTTTCCTCGTCATCTCGAGCTGGTTGTCGTTGTAGTCACTCTTCTTCGTCTCGAGATGGAGCTTCTTGGCACTCTCGGCTACAGCGTTGTCTATTGCATCGCCTTCTAGAATTTTAGAGAGACTTTCGCGCGAGAGACCATCTTTTTCCCCCTCACTCTCCTTATAGAGCAATTGCATCGCAGTGTGGAAGAGGGTACCGCTGTCTCTCTTGTCGAGGACGCCGGACAGGTTTTCATCGTCCTTGATCCCCTCGATGGCGGTGTAGTAGAAGCGTCTCGGGCAGGTGTGGAAGTCCTTCATCCGCGAGGCTGAGAGGCGCTTTACCTTCTCTGTAGGCGTTTTGGCGCTTACGCTATCCCTATACTGGCTGACAAGCGTCTTGTCCTCAATGAAGTCGCCGGAGGCCTCTGCTCTGGTGAGGGGGAAAGAGGCCTCCGCCTCGTACATAGGCACGCCGTAGACGTCCCTGAGGAGCTGCACGTATCGGGAGGGCTCTCCCGCAGAAGCATCGCCAGTACGGGAGTCGTAGAGGAAGACGACACGCTTGGCACGAGACATAAGACGGAAGAAGTTGTAGGCTCTCGTCTGCTCCTGGAGGTCTGTGGTTGGGAGCTTGTATCCCTTGCGGAGGGAGAAGGGGATGGTCGTATCAAGCTGTGTGGCGGTGGGTAAGGTACCCTCAGAGGCGTCGGGTATGATCACGGTGTCGAAGTCAAGTCCGCGCGTCTCTAATAGCCCCATCACCTGCAGTCCTCGGAGTGGCATGCCACTGAAGGGGACCCTTGCCCTGGCGATCGTGGTCCTGAGTAGGTCTGTCACGACAGAGTAGGTGAAGGGATTTGTCGCACTCTCAGCGTGATGCTCCCAGTAGGCTCTCTGGGAGGTGAGCTGAGGAAGGATCAGTTCGCGACGGATATACTTGATCATACCCTGCTCCGGATCCTCTTCCTCATCCGCAGGAGCTGTCTCCGTGATTAGGAGCTTGAGGAGATCGTCCACCTGAGTCGTCAGCACAGCTCCCTCTGGGTAGCAAACACCGTCGGTAGTCGGCTCGCAGAGGGTCTCTGCTTCTCGGAAAATGGTCATCAGTATCTCTCGCGTGCGGCTCTCATCGGGAAAGTGATCTACTATAAGACTCTGTAGCTCGTTGCCGCTGATGAAGAACTTTTTCTCCTTGATCAACTTGTCCTTAAGACCCTCGCGCGCCTTTGCCATCCCTTCGTCGGAGAAGAATTTGGATAGGGCCGCCAGCATAAGGATCTCGCACACCTCTGTGAGACGGTACCGTCGATTGCGCTTATAGTAGTTGCTCCAGTACTTCAGTAGCAGGCTCAGCATCGCAGCGACAGGGATCCCCTTAATCGGGTAGCCCATGGTGACATTGATCTTGCCGATCCCCTTCGGCATATTGCTCAGCAGTGGCAGCAGAAGATTCTCGTCCGGAAGGACGATCGCCGTCTTCAGCGGTTCTCTCGAGTCGAAGAGTGGGTCGCTGTCGTTGGTATCGCTCAGAGACTGCACGATCTTTTTCCAGCCGTCTTCCCGGTTGTCGTCCTCTATCAGCTTGCGGATCGCTCCGGTCTGGGCTACTGCCGAGGCGGTGGAGATAAGGGCGGTGCGGAGCTCATGTGCCTGATCGGGCACGTCGAAGTTGATGTGGTAGTCTCCTGTGGTCGGAGCGGGGTATTTGGTGGTATTGTATCTGACAAAGGAGCCGGCCAGTCCCGGCGAATCGATGATCGGGGCGGTGAAATAGTCCCAGTAGAAGATTGCCTTGCCGGAGTCTCTAAAGTGGTCGAGGATCCGGTACATAGCGCGCGTCTGAGCATTGAGTCCCACGAAGACAGTGATCATCCCGTCATCGGTGAGGCTTAGCTTCCCACCCTTGATCTGCTCCGCCGCCTCCCGGAGCATCATTCCCTCATAGGCGAGCCCCTCCTCCTTCATCAGCCCCTTGGCGGTGTCGTAGATCTCAGGGAGCTTCATCCAGAAGTCGAGGAACCTCTTTTTCATCTCCTCCGACTTGCTCCCGTCCATCGTCGTCAGCTCCGGCAGCTTCGCGTCTTTCTCATAGATCAGCTTGCAGACGCCCTCCCACTGCCGCTTGGAGAGGAAGGTGGTGAGATCCTCAGAGAGCTCTTTATGATTGAGTATGTTCTCTAAGAAGCTATCCACCTCGACGAGATGCTTGTCTATGTCGTCGAAGTCCCGGAGGAGCGACTTTCCGAAGTCGTAGAAGTCCTCAAATGATCTCTCCTCGTACGTCAGCCCCATAACCTGCCGGTAGGCGAGGTAGATCTTGTGGATGATGAGCAGCTCGCTATTCGGATCCTCCTCGCCTGCCATATGGAACCTCTGTCGGAGGAGGTTATTCATCGTCGTGCACTCCGGGAGGAGAAGCGGCGTCTGTCCGGCACACTGCTTCAGATAGTGGCAGAGGAAGATCCCTGCTCTCTGGTTGTGGAAGATGAAGCGGTACTGATGTAGCGGAGTGGCACCCGGTCGAGAGATCAGTGTGTAGAAGTGCTCAGCAATCTGCTTGAGGAATGGCTCTGCCATGGGAGTGCTTGATGAGGAGATGATTGGTTAAAAAAAGAAGCCCTCCTCCTCCATCTACAGATGAAGAGAGGAGGGCTCTCTGATGTAAAGTGCAGTGTGGACTGCTTATCTCTTACGCTTTGCGATGGCGTTGTAGATAGCGATGAGGATAACAGCGCCGATGACAGCTACGACGAGCTGCCCCCAGACACCGGTACCTGCGGAGACGTCCAGCAGGCTGAATACCCAGCCGCCCACTACACCTCCGAGGAGACCGAGGACCGTATTCCAGATGCATCCATTAGCGCCGCCCGGCATGATCCAGGAGGCGATTAGTCCGGCAGCAAGGCCGATAAGTAATGACCAAAGAAGTCCCATAATTTTTAATGCGTTATTGAGTTAGTGAATAATATTAATCTTCTGTCTTGAAAAAAGAGAAGTGCACCGCTCCATAGTGGCGCATCTCGACAAAGTCGGGATCGCCGCTGAAGTCCACCTCCTTGGGATGCTCTTGTACATAGAGCCCTCCGGGTGCGAGGATGTGCGCCTCCCGGATCAGCTGTGGCAGATCCGGCAGCTGTGCCAGGTCGTAGGGCGGGTCCGCCACGATGACCTGATAGCTCGGTACCTCTGACGGATCCTTGGCGGCAAGCCGTCTGAGCCACTTCAGCACGTCGTAGTGTATGACCTTATACCCCGGGTCGCCCAGCGTCTCTGCCGTCTGACGGATAAAGGCAGCATGCGCCTCGTCACGCTCGATGGCGGTCACACTACGAGCGCCCCTCGAGAGCATCTCAAAGCCGAGACTGCCTGTGCCGGCAAAGAGGTCAAGTGCGTCGCTCTCCTCCCAGTCGACGTAGTTGGCGAGGATGTTAAATAAATTCTCCTTCGCCATATCGGTGGTGGGGCGGGCCTTGAAGGTGCGTGGCACCTCAAAGCGTCGGCGACCATATTTCCCGCTTATTATCCGCATATCAGAGCGAGACGGATGACCGGGGAGTGGATGTCTGCCAGCTCCTCGGGGTGGGCGCAGAGAGCGCCATAGTCATTGACCCTCACGTTAGCCACCGCATCCCGGAGGAGCCGAGTGGCGGAGTCTATCTCATCTGACTCCTTGGCAAAGAGGAGGAGGTGATCCTGCTCCTTATCGAGGTGGAAGTGCTCCCACACCAAAGTGATGTAGTAGAGTAGGTCCACCCGGTCAGCGATGGTATAGCGATTGGCGAGACGAAGGTGCCCGGACTCGCAGTAGCAGAGGTCCGTATGCCCGTCAGAGACCAGTGCCATGAGGGTGCGTGGGTAGCGCCGACGGCTGTAGATCGCTCCCGCTAGGGCGAGCGCCGCTGCGGGATGGGCGTAGGAGGGACCCTGGAGGGCACTCTGACACTCGTCGAACGTCTCCTCCGTAGTGGTAAAGATCAGGTCTATCCCCAGGTCGCTGATCGTAGTGCTCTGCAGGCAGTGTCCCTCCGGGAGATCGGAGAGCCAGTGTCTGGGTGTCACCCCTCCGCTGGTGAAGTCTCTCGGCACCAGCGTGTAGCTCCCTCCCTCATCGATGTAGAGGGTAGTGGAGCCAAAGGGACGAGCCAGCTCCCTCCGGCGGAGGAAGTCCCTCGTAGCCTCCTTGCCCTGCACGACGATATGGCTCCGGATCAGAGGACGATCGCCACCCTCGGCGATCACCCCCTCGAGCCCATTATCACTAAGGGTGACGAGGAGCGAGCTCCGCTTGATGTCTGACTCGGTGAGGTCTCGACCGGTCTGTCGGTCTCGGATCTGATCCATAGGCAGGGGTGGTAGACAGGAGAGCCGATCTCACTCGGTCAGCACCGGTACAGATCGGCTCTCGGATTACTTCAGTCAGTAGCTGGGTCTATAGGCACTCAGTCCTGTGGATTACTCCCAGTTACCTGCGTTGTTATTGATCTCCGTCAGTGAGCCGACCTTCATGCCGGGGTACTTCCCCATCTTCGTCTGACGGTCCACTGCGTTCGCCAAATACGGTCGTCAGCGCAGGAGCGATCACAGTGTCACGGGAGAAGACAACGGTCTCGCCGTTGATATTCCTGACCAGCTTCTGCTCCTTAGCCTTGGTCCAGTCGCCGGTCTTCTTAGCCTGAGCGACGATGGCAAGAGCATCCTGCTCAGTCATGCCGTCCTCGAGCTGCTTCTCGCTGAGCTCCAGCTGGCGACGTACGGTCTTGACCTGACCATTCTGGAGCCAATTGGTCAGCTCGTCAAATGAGGGGGTATGATGACCATTGGATGACTTGTAAGCCACCTGAGCCGTACGGACGTCCTTGAGACGCTCGATGATACGAAGCTCACGCTGAGTCTTCGTGTTCTTGAAGCGGATCGGTGTCTCTACCCTGGCGTAGCAGACGTAGGCCAGAGCCAGCACTGCTGCTACAAGAAGGATCTTGAAGAGATTTTTCATAAGATGAAATATTGTGGTTGTTTTATTGTCTATAAGAAAACGTCCTGTCAGCCACCACATGGCAGCTCACTGACAAAAGTAGCAAAGTTTATTGATATGACCCACAATGTAGCGCACTAATTTTTCACACATCGTCACCATCAAGCTCTAAAGTGGCTGCTACTCTACTCCTTATGCCGCATATAAGCACAGTGGCAAATGCTTCGTCCATGGGTCGGCGAGCAGCGATTCAGCGATCAGGCGGGATGGGTATGCTCCATAAGAGTAGGGATAAAGTATTTGAGTGGTACAGACACTAATCGGCTCTGTGAGCAGTCGGGAATGAAGCATTTCTTACGGGTTCCCACTTCATAGCTGTAAAGCTTGAGTGCGTCACCCACGGTCTGCAGATCTACCTGGGATGACGCAATTGAGCTTTAAAGGAAAGAAGTGATAACCCTATCGCTGTGAAATCCCGTCGTATGATCCCTCCCCTGCTGCCGTCTATTGATCCCGCAGGGGCGAAGCCCCGGAGGGATCATCGCTTTTTAGACCGGGTGTCGAGGCACGAAGTGCCGAAGACCCCGGGAAAGAAGACTTCGGGAAAGATATGCGACCCCGCCAGGGTGTCGCACATACCAGTTAGTCAATCAGTGCGACACCCTAGCGGGGTCGCGGGATCGTTTGTGATGCCTGATCCACGGGTCTTCGGGGCTACGCCCCTCGACCGCGTGGCTAAAAAGCGAGCACCCCTGTCGGGGTGCTTCGTTCACCACTCTTCACGATGAGTTGAATGATTTCTGTATCACTTGAGTGCGTCAACCACTGATCCGCTATAGTTACCGCTTTGATGTATAATTGTTCACATTCGCTTACATTATGTATGCAGATCAGACCTCTACGAGACAATCACAGGATCAATTATTTTGCCGGCCGGATCCGTACCCGTCCTCGTGCTCTCCTTCTCTCGGCGGAGTACCACTTCTGAGGGGCTTCGCAGGCGTCCGAGAGAGGGTGAAATCTATTATCGGTATTAGTGAATCCTATTACCGGTATTAGTGAAGTCTAATATCGGTATTAGTTGACACTATTACCGGTAATAGATTGGAGTCTGTGGAGAGACGCATCCTAAGCGGTATATTTGTGCCATGACTGAGCGCTCACCGATACTTGACTTCTTCCCCTTTACGCCCACGCCGTCGCAGGCGCGGGTGATCGATAAGCTGGACCACTTCCTACGCCATGGAGAGGAGGACTCGCTCTTCCTCCTCCGGGGCTATGCCGGTACCGGTAAGAGTAGCCTCGTCGGCGCTTGGACCCGTATGCTGGTCTCCATGGGCGTGCCGGTGAGGCTGCTGGCACCGACAGGTCGTGCAGCTAAGGTGCTGAGCGCCTACTGCGGCATGCCGGCCTACACGATCCATCGGACGATCTACCGTCAGCGAGTCGGTGCGGGAGGGGCCTTTACCTACGATCTGGGGTACAATGCGGGGCAGCAGGGGACTGTCTTTGTGGTCGACGAGGCGTCGATGATCAGCAATCAGAGCGAGGGGAATGATACCTTCGGGAGTGGGCGGCTGCTGGATGATCTGATGGACTTCTGTCACTCGGTGCCGTATAGTCGGATCGTCCTCATCGGCGATGATGCGCAGCTGCCGCCGGTCGGTACGCCGCAGAGTCCCGCGCTCTCGCCGGACTATCTGCGGGGCTACTGCTCCTACCTCTACGAGGAGACGCTGACCGACATTGTGCGGCAGGAGAGTGCCGGAGAGATCGTCCTGACGAGCTACGACCTGAGACAGCGGATAGCCGACCTGCAGCAGGGAAAGCCATGGAGTGAGCCGCTGCTGGAGACCCCGCGGCGGGGTGGGGAGGTGAGGATCATCTCAGGCTATGACCTGCCGGAGCTGATGGAGGAGTCCTACCGCAGGGTGGGGCAGGAGGAGACGGTGCTGATCACTCGGTCCAATCGCGAGGCAGAGTCCTACAATCAGGGGATCCGCCACCGCACTCTCGGCTACGAGGAGGAGGTAGTGCCTGGCGAGAGGCTGATGGTGGTGCGGAATAATTACTTCTACACCCCGGTTGATAGTGCGGGCAAGCAGACGGGCGGCTTCATCGCCAATGGCGAGATCCTGGAGGTGCGGGACGCGCGCCATACGGCGGAGCTGTATGGCTTTACCTTCAGGGACGCGGAGCTGGTAGACAGTGAGGGGAGCTTTGTCGCAGCAAAGATCCTCTTAGAGAGCCTCTACAGCGGCACCTCTGCCCTGACGGGGGAGCAGCGGCAGCTGCTCTTCGATAATGTTGCCCTCGACTATCCCGGGGTGCAGTCGCGCCGTCAGCTCTATGCGGAGATGCGGAAGAATCCCTACCTCAATGCCCTGCAGATCAAGTATGCCTACGCGATGACCTGCAATAAGGCACAGGGTGGTCAGTGGCGCGAGGTCTTTGTGAGCTTCGGGTACTTGACGCCGGAGATGATCGACATATCATTTCTCCGCTGGTTCTACACCGCGGTGACGCGTGCCACGGAGCGACTTTACCTGATCGACCCGCCCGCCTTTATCTTCGGACAGATCGAGGAGGAGGCGATCCAGCTGCGGGACCTTTAGATCAAGTCAAGGATAATGGCATCGGAGATGTCGATGCCGTGGAGGGAGAGGTGGATCCGGTCGCCCTCATGCAACAGGTCCCCCGACGCCAAGTAGGGCTGAGCCCTCTGTAGAACCTTTTCCCTCACTCCCGGGGAGAAGAGATGCTCCATCTCACTCAGCAAGAGCCCCTCGCAAGTGCGGAGGCGGGTCAGGACGTACTCCTCGAGAGCCATCTCGGGGGTGATCCGCTCGTAGGTCCGACTGAGGAAGGGGGTGGGGCGGAGGAGCTGGCGATTGTAGAGCGTCACGTTGCTCGGATTGTAGGATCGCCAGGGATGGATGTAGCTGTGTGCGCCCGGCCCGAGGCCTATGTAGGGTATGCCGTGCCAGTAGGAGCTATTGTGCCGGGAGCGGTAGCCGGGTAGCGCAAAGGCTGAGATCTCGTAGTGCTCATACCCGGCCGACCTCAGTCGCTCAGCCACATAGTGGGACTGTCGCAGACTCTCCTCCTCGTCCAGTGCTCTTATCCTCCCTCGCTGTAGACGGTAGTGGAGCGGGGTCCCCTCCTCGTAGATCAGGTGGTAGGCGGAGATGTGGGTCGGTTCCAGAGCGATCAGTGCGTCCAGGTCTGCCCTTAGGGTCTCGTCGGAGGAGCCGGGGATACCGTAGATCAGGTCGAGGGAGATGTTTCTTATCCCCCGTCGGTGTAGCTCTCGGACGAGCTCTCGAGTCTCCTCCCCGTTATGGCGTCTCTGGAGGAAGCGGAGCAGGCTTGGGTCAAAGGTCTGTGCGCCGATGCTGAAGCGACTGACCCCTCGAGTGATCACTTCGTCCAGATCCATGGTGGTGAGGTCTCCGGGATTGCACTCGAGGGTGATCTCCGCCCCCTCGGTGATGTTGAAGGAGCGACAGAGTCGGCGGAGGATGTCGCCTATGGCTCGCCCGCTGAGCAGGGAGGGGGTGCCGCCGCCGAAGTAGACGGTCTCCACAGACTCTCGCACCAGCTCATAGGATCGCAGGCTGATCTCGGTGGAGAGCGCTCTCAGGTAGTCCTCGAGTGGATGGAGATTGGTGACGGAGTAGAAGTCGCAGTAGGGACACTTCGTCTTGCAGAATGGGATGTGGACGTAGATCCCTGCCATCGGTCAGATCTCTATGTCCTGCAGGCTCACCAGCTTATTCATGATCGCATAGACGGTGAGGCCGGAGGCGGAGTGGATGTCGAGCTTCTTGACGATGTTGCGCCGGTGCGTGGTGACGGTATTGGGTGAGATGAAGAGTTCGTCGGCGATCTCTTTATTTGTCATCCCCTTGACGACGCCGATGATGATGTCTCGCTCGCGAGGAGTCAGTTCCCCGGGTACCTCCTCTCGCTCGTCGGCAGTGAGGAGCGAGGTGATCAGGTCGATTACCTCCTTGTCGCTCTCCTCGGCAGACAGGTGCCCCTCGCACCGCTCTGCCAGTAGCTCGTCGGTGATGGTCTCGCAGTAGAGTATGAAGCGCGCCTTGGGCAGGTCGGCAATGGTCCGGACCGTCTCGATCATCGGTGGGCTGCAGACATTGCAGGAGACGATGACGATGTCCGGACGGAGGCTCTTCACCGTCTGGAGGAGAGTAAAGGGATCCCTCAGGGTATGCACTGTCACTTCAGCCCCTTTTTCCCGATCGATCAGGTCAGCCAGCGTCTCCTGGGTGCGTCTGTCGGAGAGAGCTATGAGTAGATTAGCTTTCATCGTGGGGAGCTCTTCTCAAGAGCCTTGATGCAGGGGATGAAGATCTGATTCTCTATGTCATTGTGGTTGAGCAATTCCTCGCCGCAGGCATAGAGGTCGTGGAGGACGTTGTAGAGCTTGAGATTCGCTTCCCAGGTGTAGTACTTGAGGAAGAGATTCTTGAGCTCATGCATCTTGAGCTCCACCTGGTCGTGGTGTCGCTCAAAGTTGGTGATGCTGTAGTCTCTCTTTCCCTCCTCACCACGGAGTAGTCCCTCGGCGTAGGGGAAGACCACCTCGTCCTCGTAGTGCATGTGGTTGCGTACCTCCTTGCAGTAATCGGCGAAGTAGTGCTTCACCACCACCCGGATGTCGTGCGGAGCTCCCTCGAGAGCCACGTCGAGCGCTTCGCCAATATCGGGCAGCCTGACCTCTAAGAAATAGCGGTGGCTGCCGCGGAGGAAGGAGATGATCTGCGCTACGTCGATCGTCTCCAGGTCCGGCGTCAACGCCTCTCGCAGATCGGGGTAGAGGTCGAAGTGAACCAGGTACATAAAGGTGTCCGTGTCCACGCCATTGGCCTCGCACACCTCGCGTATCGTGTGGTCGCCCATCCCGAGGGGGATCCCGAGGCGAGAGATGAGGGAGAAGATGTTGTAGTGCTCGCTCAGGAGGTCTGCCATCCTGGAGTGAGCGGTGTAGTGTACGCGGTTGATCATGATTCGTATCTCGAGAGTGTCAGTGACGTGCCGTCCCAGACGGCGTAGCTGTGGTAGGTGATCCAGTCCCCGAGGAGGATCACCCGGCTGTGGTCGCTCACGGGGTGATCTGCCAGACGGTGACGGTGTCCGAAGATGTAGAACTCGGGTGCCTCTGCTCCCAGTCGAAGCGCCTCCGCCTCGGCGTGTCGGACGAGGTACTCCTCGCCGATCTCCGGCTGCGGGAGCTGTCGACTTTTCTTAAGCCCTCGCTCGCGACTCCTACGAGCCCATCGCTGAGCAAAGGGGATCGTTAGCCATGCCGGTAGGAGTCCGTAGAGGAACTGGCACACCCGAGAGTGAAAGATCGCCCGCGTGATTGCGTATGCCCTGCTCGGTGCATACTCGTCGCCGTGAGCGATGAAGAATCTGTGTCCCTCCAGATTCATTGTTGCTGCCTCCCGGTGGAGCGTGCAGCCGATCTCCGTGGGGAGGTAGTCGGAGATCCAGATGTCGTGATTGCCGGTGAAGAAGTGGATCTCCACTCCCTCGTCAGCCATCTCGCCTAGTACCCCTATCGTACGGGTAAAGCCTCGTGGCACCACATGTCGGTACTCGTACCAGTAGTCAAATATGTCGCCCACCAGTATGAGCCTCTTCGCCTCGCCCTGGATGCTTCTCAGCCAGCGGACGAAGCGTCGCTCCGCCGCTCTCGGATCGTCGTGGTAGGGCGATCCGAGGTGGAGGTCTGAGGCGAAGTAGGTCTTGGTGCGGGCGGTCATGGTAAGGATTACATCATACCCAGCTCCAGCTTCGCTTCGTCGCTCAGCATGGACTGGTCCCACTGGGGCTCAAAGGTGATCTCCACATTAACCTTCTTGATCCCCTTGACCGCCTTCACCTTCATCTCCAGATCCTCGCAGAGGAAGTCGCTGACGGGACAGTTGGGTGACGTAAGGGTCATGGTGATATTGACGACCCCGGTGTCGTGATCGACATCGACATCGTAGATCAGCCCCAGATCGTAGACATTCACCGGGATCTCGGGGTCATATACGGTACGGAGGGCGGCGATGATCCGCTCCTCCAGTTCTAGTGGATTCTTATCTTGGTTGCTCATTCTGTCTTATCTTTACTCTCCTTAGAGTGGGTGAGGATGTAGAGGATCCCCTCGCTGAGGATCCGATCCGGCGCCTTAGGATTTTGGTCAAAGGTCTCATTCGCCACCTCCAGATCCGGAGCGATACCGCCCTCGATGGATTTCTTATCCACGTCCAAGCTCTTGACGGCGGAGTAGCGTACGCGCCAGCCATTGGGCAGCTCCGATGTGGCGGGCATACCGCCACCGCCTCCCGAGGGGAGACCGATGCGGTAGACGTTGGGCGCATGGGAGACCTTGACGAGGAAGTCGTTCGTCGCACTGTAACAGCCCCGATCCTGGAGGATCACGAGGGGCTTCTCGGTCCAGCGTCGTCCCTCGGCGGGAGTGACGTAGACCTCCTTGAGCTTAGAGAAACTCTCTCGTCCGGGCCCGGTCTTGTGCGTGGTATATCCTACGAGGGTCCTCTCGTCGTAAAAGTATCCCGCCAGGTCGGATGCATTGCTGACGAGACCGCCGCCATTTCCCCTCACATCCAGTATGATCCCCTCGGTATTATCGAGGTATCTCAGGATGAAGTCCATACTCCCGAGCGAGGATGAGAAGCTATTGTAGCGGATGTATCCGATGCGGTGATTGGGCTTATCCTTGATGCCAAAGTTATTGTAGAGCATCCCGCCCGACTGCATCAGGTATCCGGAGATGTATTTCTGCCTCATGTAGACATTTAGTCCCTCTGTCGGGTCGCCTGCCCAGTCGCTATTGGCACTGACGTCAAATCCGGTCATCAGATTGACATGGCCATCGTGTAGCTCGTCGAGCATTGCCGCCATAAGGTGGAAGAAATTGAGGTCATTTGCTGCATTGTTCTCCTCCATCAGGTCCAGTCGCTTACTGTAGACGGTGTGGATCGAGTCCCAGTCCACTCCTTTCTCATCCAGGAAGCAGTATCGCTCATCGATGATCGACCAGAGTGCCTCGAAATTGGCTCTGTAGTCGGTATTTTCCGGTTGCGAGGGGATACAGGCTGAGAGTCCGAGGAGGACAACCACCACAGCGGGTAAAATATGTGCGTGTCTGAGTGCCATAGATCTTAGTAGGATGATCTGATGTGTGAGGACCGAAGGGCATGCCCGCCGGAGAGAGCTGTGGTCTGGAGCGTGACCCCAAGGACCAGCCCGACACTGCCGAGCTCATACCTCGTATGGCTGAGCTTCTCCACGGTACCGATGTGCTGGAGCCCGATGACCCAAGTGGCGTTGTGGATCGGCAGCTCCATCAGCAGCCTCTGCCGGATGGCCAAACTATTGTGTGGTGCTGTCAAGTGGAGACGAATGGGAGTCTTATTGTCCCCCGACACATATTCGTAGTAGCTCTGTCCATAGTCCGGGTGGTAGGCAATATGGAGCAGAGGAAGTGAGACACTGTAGGAGAAGCGCATCGGCAGTGTCTCCCATGGGATCCGATAGCTGAGTCGTGACCAAGCATCGAGGCCGGTCGTCGCCTTGACGTTCGCCACGTTGTTACTGTTGGAGAGCTTGAGATTGCCCTGCACCAGGAGCGACCAGGCGGGGGCGACCTCCAGCCTCAGTCCTCCGCGCTGAAGGAGTGAGAAGGAGAATGCTGTCTGCGTGTAGAGACCCGGGAGATACATCCGGGTACCATTGGCCTTATTCTTCGGCATCCCCACTCCCAGCTCCAGCTCCTGCCTCAGGTGCCATCGGTCAGCGAAGTACGGACGATCCGTGCCGAGGGAGATCCGGAGATCGTACCCCGTGTGTGCAGATGGGCTGATATACTGGTCGATGACGCCCACACGACCACCGGTCAGGAGGATCTCTCTGTGGGTCGTGCTGAGTGATCCGTCGTAAGTCCACGGCTTCCCATGAATGTAGTCCTTTGTCTCCCTCCCGAGCTTCTCCAGCCGGCTGCGCATCCCCTGCTTCCCTGTCGCCGACTGTGCCTGTCCCGTGAGGGACAGAGATAAGGCTAGCACCAGCAGGAGTGCGATCTTGTTGAGTCTCTTATTCTTCATCATCATCCCTAAAGGTCAGCCTCTGCTGACGAGTTACCTCCTCAATCACCTGAGCCTCTTCCTCGGCTCTGTCGTCCATATCCGACTCGACCTCCTCGTCAGGGGTATCCTCCTCGTCCGAGTCGTCGTCTGCCTCGTCCTCAGGCTGCTTGAGTGGCTCCAGCTCGTGCACCTCCGTAGTCGTGCCGGTGCTGATGCGCTTGCCCTTGGCGCGCACGCCCTTGACGGCGATGAAGTCCTCCGCCTCGACCTCCTCCGTCGTCCCGTCCTCGTAGACCACCTCCACTCGGGCGTAAGGCTCATCGGTAAGGAGGAGAAGGGTGTCATCGGGATTGGTCAGGATGGTATCCTTCTTCCGCAGCTTATCCTCCTCGAGGAGGAAGCGCTTCATGTAGGTAAAGCCCTCCTTGCTATTGTGGTAGACGAGCGTCCAGACCTTCTCCGGGTCGTACTGCTCGATCACGAGGAGATTTCGCTCGAAGTGGTTGCTGTCCGAGAAGTCTGTCAGGTAGACCGTCCCATCCTCCAGCACCACGAGGATCTTGTCGTCCCCCATGAATTCGCCCAGGTAGTCCCCCCGGTCATCGTAATTGAGCCGGAAGACGTCGCGATCAAACCATACATCCCTGCCTCCCAGAGTGCTCTTTCCCTCCTCCTTGAGTGAAATGCGGAAGACCGGCTCCTTCGTCAGGATATTCCCTCGCGCCTGGCGCCCCTTGATCAGCAGGTCGGCAAAGTCGGTCTCAAAGATCAGCCCGCTCTTGCGCCGCCGCTTCTTCGCACTCGGCCGCAGTACGGTCTTGATCACCTCCGCCTCGCCATTGGGGTTGGCCGTGAAGTAGAGTACCTTGGAGTCCGGCTTACCTCGTGTCAGGTCATACTCCCGGTCACGGATCGCCGTCGTGACAGCAAAGCGCTTGATGAAGGCGGTGCCCTCCTTGCCGTCCCGGTAGACGGCGTTGTAGATCGTCCGCTCGTCGCCGCGCACCCAGCGCGCCACGTGGATGATGTCCTTGCCGACGAAGCTCTTCTCGCTCACCTTAGTGATGAAGTAGACCCCGCTGCGGAGGAAGACTATCACGTCATCTATGTCGGAGACGTCGCTGACGTACTCCGCTTTCTTGAGTCCCGTGCCGATAAATCCCTCCTTGCGGTCTACGTAGAGCTTCTCGCTCTTCACCGCCACCTTTGCCGCCTCGATGTCGTCGAAGCTGCGGATCGTCGTCCGTCGCGGGTACTGCTTCCCGAAGTCCTCGTATAGCGTCTCGTACCAGCTGATCGCCTCGCTGCGGACATCGCCGAGCCGTCGCTCGGTGTCTGCCATCTCGTCCATGAGTCGGGCGATGGAGGCATCGCTCTTCTCCTTATTAAACTTCAGGATCCTCGCCATCTTAAGCTCCAGGAGGTGCTTCAGATCCTCATCCGTCACGGGGCGGAAGAAGGTCTCCAGCGCGTCCTCCAGTCGGCTCCTTATGTGCTCCACCACCTCGGGGACGCTCTTCGCCTCCTCGAAGTCCTTATCCTTGTAGATCCGTCGGGTGATGAAGAGCTGCTCCAGGGACTCCAAGAGGTGCTGCTCCTGCAGCTCACTCAGCCGAATCCCCAGCTCCGCACGGATGTAGCCCATCGTCCGCTCGCACCCGTCGGCGAGTACCTCACCCACAGTGAGGAACTCCGGGTGATCGTCTCGCACCACGCAGCAATTGGGCGAGATGGAGATCTCGCAACCGGTAAAGGCGTAGAGCGCATCGATCGTCTTGTCGGGCGAGACGCCGCTCGGCAGCTGGATCTCGATATTAGCCTCCGCTGCGGTCTTGTCGTTGATCTTCTTGATCTTGATCTTCCCCGTCTCGTTCGCCTTCAGGATCGAGTCGATGAGGCTGCCGGTCGTGCTGGAGTAGGGCAGCTCCGTGATGGCGAGGGTGTGCGAGTCGACCTTCTCGATCCTTGCCCGCACCTTTACCTGCCCCCCACGCTCTCCGTCGCTGTACTTGGCCACGTCGACCAGTCCGCCGGTGGGGAAGTCCGGATAGAGCTCGTACGGCTCGCCGCGGAGGTAGCTGACGCAGGCCTGCAGCAGCTCGCCCACATTGTGCGGGAGGATCTTGCAGGAGAGTCCGACGGCGATGCCCTCAGCGCCCTGAGCGAGGAGGAGAGGAAACTTCACCGGCAGATTGACCGGCTCCTCATTGGCTCCGTCGTACGAGGGGACGTAGTCGGTGATCTTGGGGGAGAAGAGGACCCTCTTGGCGAGTGGCGTAAGGCGCGCCTCGATGTAGCGCGGCGCCGCAGCACCGTCGCCGGTGAGGAGGTTGCCCCAGTTCCCCTGACACTCGATCAGGAGCTGTCGCTGCCCCAGCTGCACAAGCGCATCGCCGATGCTCGCATCGCCGTGCGGGTGGAGCTGCATCGTCTGACCGACGATATTCGCCACCTTGATCAGCCGATCCTCCATCTGTGACATCGTGTAGAGGATCCGTCGCTGCACCGGCTTCAGCCCGTCGGAGATGTAGGGCACTGCCCGCTCCAGGATGACGTAAGAGGCGTAGGAGATAAACCAGGAGCGATACATCCCCGACAGCACATAGTTACCGTGGCTGTCGTGGGTCCGCCCATACCGCACATCGTCGGCCAGTGGCGCTCCCTCTTCAGTCGGCGTCAGCTCCTCCTCCGTGTCGGTCAGGTGATCTGCTCTCTCCTCTCCCTTCTCCTCTCTATCCATAGACTTTGATGATAATGTCCTAAGTTTGTCTCCTAAAGCTTACAAATTTAAGCAATTAATGCGACATCTCGGGGGACTATTCCGTGTGATCCTGCTCGCTCTGAAGCTCACGATGATAGAGCTCTCCCTGATGGGTCATTTCTATTACCGGTAATAGAGAAAACTAATACCGATAATAGTGACAACTAATACCGGTAATAGATTTCACTCTGAGCGGATCGGGTCTGAGACGGGTAAAAAAGAGTGTGTCCTCTCGCTGGTGAGAAGACACACTCTCTGAAGTGGAGCGGAAAGCGGGGCTCGAACCCGTGGCCTTTGGCTTGGGAAGCCAATGCTCTACCAACTGAGCTATTTCCGCATATCTCTTATAACAGGGCAAAGTTAGCCATTTTCCCCCATTCCCCCAATAGCCAAAAAGAGAGCAGGCAAGAGGTGAACTCTTGTCTGCTCCTAATTAGTCGGGATGACTGGATTCGAACCAGCGACCTCACGCCCCCCAGACGCGCACTCTAACCGGACTGAGCTACATCCCGAAGCTCTCCCTTCCCTTTTTGTGTGGGCAAAGGTACTACTATTTTTTGATTATACCAGTTATCAGCGTCCCGAAGAGAAAGAGAAAGGATAGCAGGTCAATCTTTCGGCTCGCCAGTCGGACGATAAAAGCAACAAGAAACAGGGACGCTGCTAGTAGGGTGACGATCTGGGTGATATCTGTCTGTAGCGCATGCCCAAGCAGGCGGGATATAGGTCTGTGGCAGATAAATAGAATGAATAGGATGACGTCTACTGCAGCAGGGGGTGCTGATTGCTTCACCTCAGCGTTCTGCCCAAATAATAATTTGAAGGGATGTTGAAACATAGTGGTCTATTTGTTTCTTTGTTTGTGCCAGTTGTGGAGGCTTTGGGGATCTTCGGTGGCAAGACTCTGGTAGTACCCAGACTCAAAGGTTTGGCTGTCTTTTGATAGAGTTCTGAGTCCTCTATCGCTTTGGTCCTTAGGAGTCAGAGCATACAGTATATTGTAAAGACTGCCTTTGGCTTCGGAGACGATCATTATCTCGTGGAGGTCGTCACTCTCAAGAAAATGGAGGAGGGAACCATACGTCTCCTCTTTCACATCATATGGAGCCGTGGTATTGTGAGTATTGTTGCAGGCACATGATCGTTATTGCTGATGTCAGAAATTCAAGGATGAGTTTCTTCGACATATACGTTGGTTGTTAGAAAAGGTTTGAGTTCTTACCAAGCCAGTATTGTTCAGTTTCAACTGTAGCAAATGATGGCTTTAAGTTCTCTCTGATCTACGTGTGTAAATGTACTACTGTTTTTTTGATTACACCAGTGCTTTGCTCCGACCTCAGGGGTGATGCATTTGAGAGACACCGTAGCCATTCATCTAATTGTGAAGAGTGGGGAACGAAGCACCCCTTGTGGGTGCCCGTTTTTTAGCCACAGTTCGAGGGGCGTAGCCCCGAAGACCCGTGGACCAGGCAACGCAAGTAGTGGTCCTCTTTCCCGCGGTCTTCGGCACTTCGTGCCTCGACACGCGGGCTAAACAGCGATGATCCCTCCGGGGCTTCGCCCCTGCGGGATCGGCAGGCGGGTGCAGTAGGGCTGGGATCAGTCGACAGAATTGCACAGCGACAGGGATTATCACTTCTTTACTTTAAGGCTCGAATGCGCCACCCCTAGCTCCGACCTAGATTCCGCATGATAGTCAATTCGACTATCATGCGGAATCTAGGTATATGAAAGTGGATCACGTCTATCTACGATAAAGTTAGATCAGGACTTTTGCCCTATTGTTATTCTGTAGCCGGAAACCAGCTTCGTGTGTTATTGGCAATCCTTACTAACATCAGCATCACCGGGACTTCGACCAGCACGCCCACTACCGTAGCCAATGCAGCCCCGGATTGTAAACCAAAAAGAGAAATAGCCACAGCAACCGATAATTCAAAGAAATTACTTGCTCCAATCATTCCGGCAGGTGCGGCAACTTCATGGGGTAGTTTCCACCATTTCGCCCAACCGTAAGCAACGAAGAAAATCAGAAACGTTTGCAACACAAGCGGAACTGCAATCAATAAGATATGCAGGGGATTGTTCAGTATCGTTTCTCCTTGGAATGAAAAGAGGATAATAAGCGTTAGTAGCAATCCGGCTACTGTGTAGTTATCAAATTTCCTGACAAATACGTTGTTGAAATATTCCACACCCTTGCGGCGGATAACCGTTATTCGGGTAATGACCCCCGCTGTAAGTGGTATCACAACAAACAGCCCAACGGATAGCAACAGAGTGTCCCACGGGATAGATACGCCGCCAACTCCCAGCAAGAAAGCTACGATAGGAGCATACGCTACCAATATGATCAAATCGTTCACTGCCACTTGCACCAGTGTATAAGCGGCATCGCCCTTAGTAAGGTAACTCCACACGAACACCATAGCTGTACAAGGTGCAGCCCCCAATAATACCGCCCCGGCTAAGTATTCTTCGGCTAATCCGGCAGGTATAAAGGCTTTGAAAACCACATAGAAGAATAAATAAGCTATTCCGAATATGGTAAATGGCTTTATCAGCCAATTTGTAACGCAAGTGACTATTATCCCTTTCGGACGCTTGCCGACATTCTTAACACTTTGGAAATCTACCTTTAGCATCATCGGATAAATCATTAACCAAATCAGGATTGCCACGGGTATAGAGACGTTGGCATATTCAAACTTGCTTAATGTTTGTGGAATTGCCGGAAGCCATTGCCCCACGGCAATTCCCATAATGATGCACAAGGCAACCCAGAGGGACAGGTATTTTTCGAAAAATCCAATTCCTTGTTTCTTTTCCATAACAACAACTATTTAGCTTATTTGTGGCTTTAATTCGTTCAGGTAGAAGTCATAGAAACGGGCTTTTATTTCATCCCGTACCCGATGAAACTCACTGCTTATATACTCCGGCGTCCCTGTTGCTTCCGAGGGATCGTCAAATCCTATGTGCAGTCTCTTTCCGACTTTACCAGAAAACACTGGGCAGCTTTCTTTTGCTCCACCGCAGACCGTAATAACATAGTCCCACTCTTGCCCTATATACAGGTCTACACTTTTAGGGATATGGTGGGCTATGTCTATGCCCATTTCATCCATAACCTTTACCGCCATCGGATTGACCTTTTCAGCAGGTTTTGTTCCTGCCGAAAAGACATCCAGCTTATTGTCAAATGATTGTAGAAAGCCATGTGCCATTTGACTGCGGCAGCTATTCCCCGTACAAAGAATTAAAACCTTCATGTTATTAGTTATCTTTCCAAGCTGTCAGGGCTGCATTTCCCTGGGACAATTCTTCTACTTTCTTGATCCAAACCAATTCATTATGGTACTGCTAGTCGCAGCACGATGTGCCTTTAGATTTACAGTCACCTAAAAAAGCGGCAAACAATTTTCGGGCAAGTTCCCAATTCTCCAGGTTTATACAATACCGGACTTTGGGCGTTTCTATTTCCCCCTGAATCAAGCCAGCTTCTTTCAGCTCTTTCAAATGCTGCGAAACGGTTGCTTTAGCAATAGGTAATTCATCGTGAATATCACCGAAGAAGCAACTATCTTGTTTTGACAAGAAATCAAGAATAGCCATCCGTGCCGGATGTCCCATTGCTTTGGCAAACCGAGCAATCTGTTCCTGCTCTGCTGTATACTGTTTCTTCTTCACTCCAATTCTCCTTTCTTGTTCGCAAAGTTACGAACAATATTTGAATGGCAAAATAATACTGTATACCTCAACAGGGGTGATGCATTTCGGTATTACAGCTAATTGACGGTCACTCATGCCGGGTTCGATCTCGCCGACAGGTCAGGTTCACTATGTGGAGAAGACCGCAGAAGACGCAATTTTGGTCAGGAAGAGACAGGAAGAGACATGGAGAGACTCTGTGAGACAACTCTTCACGGGGGAGGTGCTATATTTGCACCACTGAAGCTTCTGGATAAGCGAGGTGATCGTCGCTCAGCCGAGGTGATGGGGGAGCCACTGCTTCTCCTGCTACGTGCATTCTACATCCTCTGTCGGGTGTTTCGATCTGTAGGATGAGACTCTTAGGGGCGCACTTCGATAGGCAGATGGTGCGAACCGCAAGGGGCGCTTCGTTTCCGTATCTTCACAATGAGCTGAATTGTTTTCTGTATACCCCATTACCCCTCAAATGCGTCAGCCCGGAGCAGAGTATGGGCTGGGGGCCGGCGAGGTGGCAGCCGGTAGCGGGGTCACAGCCGTGGTCGGAGGTGAGGGTGAGTCGGTGCGGAGACCGGAGGAGCAGAGGGAGGAGTTCGCTGTCTATGCGACGGAGAAAAGCCCTCTTGCCGGCTTCGTCTCGCCGGTGTCCCGCCTGGTCTGCACCATTGACATGCACGATCACCCGGTCAGTCAGGTCGGCAGTCTCCAGAGTGAGTTGCGTAAGGAGACCAAGGTTGGTGTCTGTGTCTCCCGTGAGCGAGGGGTGGGTCACCGTCTCCCAGCCGAGCATTTTTCCAAGTCCGAGCAGGACCTTCTCTGCCGAAATGATGACTGAAGGTTCCTGGAGCTGCGGAAGGGGGCAGCTTACTCCTTTGTCCCAGACGATGAGCCGATGCCGGGGTGTCGCCAGGTGGCTGAAGTAATCCCGGATGGTTTCGTTCCCCTCGGGCAGGAGGTCGCCCATCTTGCCGGTGACGAAAGGGGTGGGCAGCGTGAGCCTCTCACAGAGGTAGCGCTCCTCTCTTAGGCGAAAGAGCCAGTGCCCCTGACCGAGGTCGTGTGGCTCGACGTCTGCCGTGGTGTCCGTGGGAAGGGTAAAGGTGTCCGGGCTCTCCTGCCGATCGGGCTGTCCCTGCTCATCGATGTGGTACCAACTGCCTCGTAGCCAGAGGTCGTCCGGAGCCACCTCCAGCCCGGCACCGTACGCCTCTACGATGGGGCGAATGTGGGGCGGGACCGGCTGGAGGCCGAGGATACGCAGGGTGCAGGCGAGGGTCTCAGGACGTCCGCCCTCAGAGTAATCGACGGGAGCGAGCCGCTGCATCGAGTCCATGGATGGATAGTCGGCGATCCGGAAGTGCGGGTCAGTCATCCCGTCAATGATCAGCAGGATGTGGCTCATACCTTCCGGTCGATGATCCGGTAGAGGAGGTCCATATCAAGCGCCTGACGGACACCATCGGCGAGGATGTCGTACTGCTGCTCCTTGTACGCCTTGAGGTCAAAGCGACGCAGGTCAGTCGGTATGCCGAGCCGCTCAGAGAGCCGGGCGATGAGCGCCTGAGAAATCTCGGGATGGTCAAAGAAGCTGTGGACGTAGGTCCCGTAGACATTCTTTTCGCCTCTAAGCACAGGTGCCGTCTCTTGGTCGGTGCAGCGACCAGTGTGGATCTCGTATCCGTCGTAGGTTTTACCGCTAAGGCAGGAGAGTTCGCCCGCTATCTCACCGAGCCGGCCGGTGGAGCGGTGCTGCTCCTTCTCGCCACTAAAGAGTGTCCGAATGGGCAGCTGACCCAATCCATCGATTCGCTCGATCGTCTCTGTCTCCAAGTGGTCCGGGTCGAGGATCTCCTCGCCAAGCATCTGGTAGCCGGCGCAGATCCCGATCGTCAGCCCTCCGGAGGCGATGTACTGCTGCAGTCGGTCTGCGAGACCGGATGCGCGGAGCCACTCGAGGTCCTTCGTCGTGCAGGTGCTGCCCGGGATGATCGCCAGTGCCGGCTCGCCGAAGTCCTCCGAGTCCTTGATGTACCGAACGGAGACACTGTCGTAGAACTCCAGCGGAGAGTAGTCGGAGAAGCAGGCGATATGCGGCAGGTGCATCACGACGATGTCGATCGGCTTTCGGGGCTTGTGGGCGGTCAGCTTGTCGGAGAGGCTGTCCTCATCCTCCACGTCCACGTCGATGTGAGGGATCACGCCCACCACCGGCACGCCGCAGAGCTCCTCGAGGGTCGCAAGCCCCGGACGGAGGAGGTCGAGATCTCCCCTAAACTTATTGATCAAGAGTCCCTTCAGCCGCTTCTTCTCCTCGGGGCGAAAGAGTGCAGCAGTGCCGTAGAGCTGGGCAAAGATCCCGCCTCGGTCGATGTCGCCGACGAGCAGCACCGGTGCGTCCACCAGTTCGGCAAGCCCCATATTGACGATGTCCTGCCGATTGAGATTGAGCTCCACCGGGCTGCCGGCGCCCTCGATCACCATAATATCCGATTCTGCGGCAAGGCTATTGTACGCCCGGAGCACCTCGGGGATGAGCCGAGAGCGCTCTTTCATATACTCACCGGCGGGCAGTACTGCGACCTGACGGCCATTGACGACAACCTTACTGCTGTGGTCGGAGTTGGGCTTCAGCAGGATCGGATTCATCCGCGTATCGGGACGAACGCCGCACGCCTCCGCCTGGACCACCTGCGCACGGCTCATCTCCCCGCCGTCACCGGTGATGCAGGAGTTGAGCGCCATATTTTGGCTTTTAAAGGGAGCGACCCTGTAGCCGTCCTGGTGGAGGATGCGGCAGATACCGGCCGCCACAAGGCTCTTCCCGGCATTGGACATAGTCCCCTGGATCATAAGGTTCTTAGCCATGGCACTTCAGTATAGTAGATAGGGTGTTGAGTAAAACGCTATTCTCCTCCTCCGGACGGACAGCGATGCGGTACCAGCCGTCGGAGAGACCGTGATAATTGGCGCAGTTGCGTATCAGTATACCCCTCCGCTCCAGCTCCTTGTCTAGACCTATAGGTCCCCGAAGGAGGAGAAAATTGGCCTCCGACGGGAGCACCTCCAGTCCCAGATTCTTAAGACCCGCACTGAGTGCCGCCCTCTGCTCGTAGATCTTCGCTTGAGATACGGTGAGGAAGTCTCTCCGACTCGCAGCCATCACCCCGGCCCGCTGAGCCGGTACGGAGACATTCCACGGCTGCGAGAGACGGCTCATACGTGAGAGCAAGTGGCTGTCGGCAGTCATACAGTAGCCGAGGCGAAGCCCGGCGAGACTGTGACTCTTGGTAAAGGCGTTGAGGATCATCAGTCCTGGGTAGCGCGCCAAGTCGGTCGACCGGCTCTCCCGCCGGTCAGCAAGGTCGATGAAGCACTCGTCGATCAGCACCGCTATTCCTCTTTCATCACAGCGTGCCAGGATCCAGTCAAGCAGCGAGGGGCTGATGAGCCGTCCGGTCGGGTTATTGGGGTTGCAGAGGACTAGGAGGTCCGGCTGCTCCTTGTCCAGTCGATCGAGAACCGACTCCTCCCAGACGAAACCGCTCTCACGCGTCAGCACCACATCTCTCACCTCACATCCTGCAGCGGTAAGGCTCCGACGGTACTCGGAGAAGGTGGGCGCCGCCTCCAGTGCCGCCCTCGGTCGCAGGGCGCGGACATAGAGGTCGATCAGCTCTGCCGCTCCATTGCCACAGAGGATGTACTCCTCCGGCAGCTGCTCCTTATGGGCAATCGCCCGAACCAGCTCACGGCAGTAGGGATCCGGATAGTGATCCAGCTCAGCGCCGCTGCCGAGTGCCGCCTCGACCACCTCCGGGAGGGGTCCATAGGGGTTGGTATTGACCGAAAAGTCCAGCCGGATCGGTCGGCTGTAGCGATCCCCGCCGTGGGGATAGTCCTCCTCGTAGAGCATGGGTCAGTGGATGATCAGATAGGTTATGGAGCCAAAGATCAGCAGCGAGAGGATCGCCGTCGCCACCGTCACGCGACAGCTGCGGCTGATGTCCCTCGGCTCGATGGGGCGAAGCGGGTCACCGATGAAGGGCTTGTGGTGAATATGTCCGCCATAGCTGGCATCGCCTGCCAGCTGCACCCTCAGCAGTCCCGCCATGACCGACTCGGTCTGGGCGGAATTGGGGCTGGCGTGCTTGTACCTGTCGCGACGGAACACTCGCCACCCCTGACGACCGTCCAGCCCGAGGAGCAGACCGGCAAGCAGCATCATGAGCGCACTGAGCCGTGCGGGGAGGTAATTGAAAAAGTCATCGATCCGGGCGGCAAAGCGTCCGAAGTGGGTATACGGCTCATCGATGTATCCGATCATGGAGTCCATCGTATTCACCGCCTTGTAGGCAATGCCGAGGGGCGCCCCACCGAGAAAGAGAAAGAAAAGCGGTGCCACGATGCCGTCGGAGGTATTTTCCGCCACCGTCTCCACCGCAGCCTTGGTGACCCCCTCGGCGGAGAGACTCTCCGTGTCCCGCCCGACGATCATCGAGACCGCACGGCGCGCCTCAGGGAGATTCCCGTGGAGGAGAGGTTGCTCCACCTTGCGAGCCTCCGTCACCAGAGAGCGCGTCGCCAGCACCTGCCAGCACAGGATGCTCTCCACTGCCATCCCCAGGATAGGGTGTATGGCTGTAACGAGGAAAATCACGAGGGCGCAGAGGCTCCAGCTCACCGACACGACGATGAGCCAGAGCAGTAGTCCGGCTCGGTAAGCCTCCCCCGGCGTCTGCCCGTCCCGTCGCAGCCACCGCTCCAGCCGACTGATCAGCCGCCCCATGGCGATGACCGGATGAGGCATCCATCGTGGGTCACCGAGGCAGAGGTCGAGGAGAAAGCCGATGACGACAGGGAGGAGGTGATTCATCCCGAGAGTCAGTAGAGGAAGTCGTTGTAGGGATAGCGGGTGACGTGGATCTCCTTAGCTCGGTCATAGAGTAGCTCCTTTAGCTCACTCATACCCTGACCGGTCTTGGCAGAGACGAAGGCGACATCGCTCTCGCCCATATGCGCCATGTAGGTCTTCTCCAGATCCTCGAGAGAGAGGTTTTCCTTCGTCGCCGGGGTGAGGTCGTCCGGATCCTTCTCCACGTAGGAGTAGTCATCGATCTTATTGAAGACCAGGATGACCGGTTTCTTCTCCCCCTCCAGTAGCTCGTCGAGCGTCTTGGAGACCACAGCGATCTGGTCCTCAAAGGCAGGGTGCGAGATGTCCACCACATGGAGCAGGAGGTCCGCCTCGCGCACCTCATCGAGGGTGGACTTGAAGGACTCGATCAGCTCAGTCGGGAGCTTGCGGATGAAGCCGACAGTGTCAGAGAGGAGGAAAGGAAGATTCTTGATCACCACCTTGCGCACCGTCGTGTCGAGGGTGGCGAAGAGGCGATTGTCGGCAAAGACCTCGCTATTGGAGAGAGAGTTCATGATCGTCGACTTGCCGACGTTGGTGTAGCCGACGAGTGCGACACGCACGAGGGCACCTCGGTTTTTCCGCTGCGTCTGCTTCTGCTTATCGATCTTTGTGAGGTCGTCCCGCAGCTTGGAGATGCGCCGCTTGATCAGCTGGCGGTCGGTCTCCAGCTGCGTCTCACCCGGTCCGCGCATATTGGTCCCACCACCACGCTGGCGGTCGAGGTGGGTCCACATACGGGTCAGGCGGGGCAGCATATAGTTGTACTGCGCCAGCTCTACCTGCGTCTTGGCGTAAGCGGTGCGGGCATGGTCGGCAAAGATGTCGAGGATCAGGCTGGTGCGGTCCCGGACCGGCACCTTGCACGCCTTCTCGATCGTATTGATCTGCACGGCGGTCAGCTCATCGTCCACGATGACGAGGTCGAGCTTCTCCCGCTCGATCAGCTCGGCGCACTCGTCAAGCTTACCGCTCCCGAGATAGGAGCCGGACTTGGGTGCGTCGAGGTTCTGCGTCATCGTCGCTGCGGCGGTGATGCCATCAGTCATGGCGAGGAAAGCGAGCTCGTCTAAGTAGTCTCGCGTCTGGCGCTCAGTCTGCTCCGGAGTGGAGACCCCTATGAGCAGGGCGCGTAGCTCCTTATTATCCTTAGGAGTAAGGTTCTTTTCGTCTATCATTTCCACAAAGGTACAAAATAAGACCATAGGAAAGGATCCCCCTTCAGACCATTTTCTTTTACCGGTACCTCATACGGGAAGGAATAGAGGCTCGTGGATTGGGCGAATAATGCTACATTTGTAAGAGAAAAGAATCATATAGAGTATGCGACTATGAATCAAAACAGTCTCTATTCGATCAATCAACTCTCAGAGGAGGAGATTCTTCGGATCCTGGACATGGCAGAGTGCTTCGAGCGTCAGCCCAATCGTGACTTCCTGCAGGGTCGCGTGGCGGCGACGCTTTTTTTTGAGCCCTCCACGAGGACGCGCCTCAGCTTTGAGACCGCTGTCAATCGCCTACGCGGCCGGGTAATCGGCTTCTCCGATGCGCGTGCCAGCAGCACGTCTAAGGGCGAGAGCCTGCACGACACGATCAAGATGGTCTCCAACTATGCCGACCTGATCATCATGCGCCACTTCCTCGAGGGAGCGGCGAAGTATGCCAGCGAGGTGACTGAGATACCGATCATCAATGCCGGTGATGGCGCCAATCAGCACCCCTCGCAGACGATGCTCGACCTCTACTCGATCCGCAGGACACAGGGCGGGCTGGAGGATCTCACGATCACGATGGTGGGGGATCTGCGATTTGGGCGCACGGTCCACTCACTGATCGAGGGGATGAATTACTTCCGTCCCCACTTCATCTTCGTCTCCCCCGATATGCTGGCTCTGCCGGCGGAGTACAGGGACTACTGTGAGGAGCACCATATCCCGACCGAGTACTCTCACGAGCTGACACCTGAGATCATCGCTCAGACTGACATCCTCTATATGACGCGGATCCAGCGGGAGCGCTTCACAGACGATGAGGACTACGAGGCGGTGAAGGACTCCTTCATCCTCAGAGCCGATATGCTCCGTCCCGCCAAGGAGACGATGCGCGTCCTTCACCCCCTACCGAGGGTCAATGAGATCGCCATGGATGTGGATAAGACAAAGTATGCCTACTACTTCACACAGGCACAGAATGGTCTCTATGTCCGTGAGGCTCTTATCTGCCGAGCCCTTGATATCCCTGTCACCGAGTAACCAATGCACGAGTATTATGACTAAAGTAGAGAAAGGTCAGCTGCGGGTCAATGCGATCAAGAATGGGTCGGTCATCGACCATATCCCTGTGGAGCACCTCTTCAAGGTGGTCCGCCTCCTTCACCTCGACAGCCTCGACGTGCCGATCACCATTGGGCAGAACCTCCGCAGCAAGCGGATCGGACAGAAGGGGATCATCAAGGTGGAGGATAAGTTCTTCACCGAGGAGGAGCTCAATCGCCTGGCACTCGTCTCGTCAGAGATCGTGATCAATGTGATCCGCGAGTACGAGGTGGTGGAGAAGAAGTACGTCACCCTGCCGGACGACATACGCGGTCTCGTCCGGTGCCCCAATCCCAAGTGTATCACCAATAACGAACCGATGAAGAGCGCCTTCCGCCTCCTCGATCGGGATCAGGAGATCATGCAGTGCGAGTACTGCACCCGCAAGGTGCATCGTGGCGAGATCGTCCTTTGCGATGAGTAAATAAGAGTATAAACCCCTAACAATAGAGTAATCATGAGTAAGAGTAATAAAGGTAGCCTGATAGCCATTGTTATCGTCATCCTGCTTGTCCTCTGGGCGGTCGTCGCCGGCATCAGCTTCAATAATAAGGCGGTGCAGCAAGAGGAGGGCGTACGCCAGGCGTGGAGCCAGGTGGAGAATCAGTACCAGCGTCGTGCCGACCTGATCCCCAATCTTGTCAATACGGTGAAGGGCTATGCCACCCATGAGCGGGAGACGCTGGAGGGCGTTGTGGAGGCACGTGCCAAGGCGACTCAGATGACTGTCGATCCGACGAAGATGACCCCCGAGGATCTTGCTGCCTATCAGCAGGCTCAGGGTGAGCTCTCCCAGGCTCTCGGCCGACTCCTCGCCGTCTCGGAGCGCTACCCGGATCTGAAGGCGAATGAGAACTTCAAGGCTCTCCAGGTACAGCTTGAGGGGACGGAGAACCGCATCTCCACGGAGCGGAAGCGCTTCAATGAGGTGACGCAGGAGTACAACACCTTTGTCCGCAAGTTCCCCAATAACATCTTTGGCTCTATCCTGGGCTTCAAGGCTAAGCCTTACTTTGAGTCTGTTGCCGGTGCGGATCGTGCCCCTGAGGTGAAGTTCTGACCGTGAAGCGGTTCTTTCTCCTTCCCCTTACGCTGCTCCTGCTGCTCCTCTCCGGAGTGGCACGGGCGGAGGTGCGGGACTATAGACCGGAGGATGTGCCCAACGTCCAGCGACAGGACTACCGACGCTTCGTCAGCGACCCGGAGGGGTACTTCACACCGGAGGAGCGGTCGGAGATAGACCGAGCTCTCTACGATCTGAGAGAGCGACACACTGTGGAGGTGGTGCTGGTGGTGCTGCCGGCGATCGAGAATGATGACCCGGAGACCTTTACGGAGGAGCTCTTCCGCCTCTGGGGACTCGGTAAGGCCGAGGATGACAATGGTCTGCTGATCCTCTATGTGACCCAGAGGCGACGGCTGATCCGCTTCGAGACCGGGTATGGTCTCGAGGGGGCGCTGCCCGATGCTGCCACCTACGGCATATCGCAGCGGATCCTCATCCCGGGGATCAAGGAGGGGAGGTCCAAGGAGGCCTTCCTCGCCGGGATCAGTCAGATAGACACCTATCTCAGTGAGGGCTACGATCCCTCCAATGACGGGAACGTCGACTACACCGACGATGAGATGAGTGACGAGGATCTGCTGACGATCTTTGCCGGCTACGGGATCCTCTCTGTCGTGGTGGCGGTTCTGGCTCTGCTGGGACTCTTCGGGCGGGTTCGCATAGGCGAGACGCCGGGATTTCTCCTGATCTTCCTGCCCGTATATCTATGGCTGAAGTCGAAGTGGCAGCGTCGCCTCAAGGACTGCCCCTACTGCGGCTCTCACGATACCATCACCCGACTGCGATATCCTAATAACCTCTCCTATCTCAACTCCGGAGAGGCTCTTGAGGAGAAGCTACGCAGTGTCGCCCATCCGGTGCTGGTCTGTGATCGGTGCCACCGATCGCAGGTGATGAGCCTCGATAGAGACTCCCGGGAGTACTACCGCTGTCCCTCCTGTGGCGTGAAGGCTTACCATGCCTCTGTCTCTGTAAATGCTTACGGCAGGCAGGTGACGGTCGGCAAGTGTGAGCACTGTGGCCATACCGATCGCTCGACGCGTATCCGCCGTCGGGGCAGCGGCTTCGGTCCGGTGATCTGGGGTGGAGACTTTGGAGGCGGAGGCTTTGGCGGCGGGGACTTCGGCGGTGGTTTCGGTGGAGGAGCCTCAGGTGGAGGTGGCTCCACGTCTGACTTCTGACTCTTTTCCTTTCTACAAAGGAAGCGTCAGCCGATGTGGACGACGGTGATGCCTGCTCCTCCGAGATCTGCGCGCTCATCCTCGTAGGAGGTGACGTGTGGGTGATCCGACAGTAGCTCGCGGATCGACTGACGGAGTGCTCCCGTACCGGTGCCGTGGAGGATTCTGACGGTACTCATACCGTAGCTCACTGCTTCGTCAAGAAATCCGGTCACTGCCCGGAGGGCTTCATCCACCCGTTGTCCGCGACAGTCGAGGAGGGGCTTGAAGGCTAACCTGCGCTCATCCGACTGCATCTCCACCACCTTGGGCGGCTCCTTGTGGATGATTGTCTGCTTGCGAATCGTGGGGGTGAGCTTAGAGAGTGGCACGGTAACGGTGATGCTGCCGAGGGAGACGCGTGCCTCCTTCCCCTTGATCTCGGTCACCTCGCCCACCGTATTTCCCCCCTCGAGCGTCACCCCGGTGCCGACGGTGATCGCCTCTCTTGATACGTTGCTTTTTTTCTGCTCCCGCTTCTCCTTTGGCTGCACCCTCTGCTCAAGTGAGGTGCGCTTATTGTCCAGCTTTTGCCGTGCCTTCTTGGTTCGCTCCTTGTCCGCCTTCGAGGTCTTGATGTCGCGGATCGTCTTCTCCACCGCAGCGTTGGCTGACGAGACGATGTCTAGCGCTTCCTGATGTGCCTTTGAGAGGACACTCTCACGCTTGGACTGAAGGGCGTCGAGCTTCTGCTGGAGTCGGATGCGCTCCTCCTCGAGCTCCTTCTCCCGCTTGTGTACCTCCGATCGCTTGCGACCCCAGTAGGCCTTGTCGCGCATGATGTCCTGGAGGTACTTGTCCTGCAGCATGAAGTCCTCTCCCACCTGCTCTGAGGCGTAGTCGAGGATCACCTCCGGCAGCCCGATGCTCCTGGCGATCTCGATGGCAAAGGAGCTCCCCGGCTGGCCGATCACCAGCTGGTAAAGCGGCTGGATCCGCTGCCGGTCGAAGAGCATCGCCCCATTGATCAGTCCGTCGTGGGTCGAGGCGTAGTCCTTCAGGTTGCCGTAGTGGGTCGTCACTACACCATAGGCGCCCATGAGGCGGAATTGCTCCAGCGCCCCCTCCGCGATAGCTCCGCCGATGGTCGGCTCAGTGCCGCTGCCAAACTCGTCGATCAACAGCAGCGTCCTGTCCGTAGCGTTGCGGGTGAAAAACTTAATATTCGTCAGGTGGCTCGAGTAGGTGGATAGGTCGTCCTCAAGCGACTGCTGGTCACCGATGTCGATGAAGATCTTGTCGAAGAGCATCATTACGCTGTGGTCCTGCATCGGCACCGGGAGTCCACACTGTAGCATATACTGAAGCAGCCCTACGGTCTTGAGGGTGATCGACTTACCTCCCGCATTCGGTCCCGAGACGACGAGGATCCGATCCTCCGGAGAGAGCTTGATGTCAAGCGGGACGAGGGATCTCCCCTCCTCCCTCAGGTGTCTCTCGAGCAGAGGGTGGCGCGCCTTCCACCACTCCATGCGCTGCTCCTTCGTCCCAATCACCGGTACCACCGCATCCATCTCCTCGGCGAGGAGTACCTTGGCGTGGACGAAGTCGAGGATCCCGAGGATCGTGATGTCATCTCGCACCGTGTCGAGCCAGGGGCGAAGTCGGTCGGCAAAGGCGTGGAGAAGTCGGAGGATCTCCTGCCGCTCCTCGCCCTCTTTCTCTCTTATCTCATTGTGCAGCAGCACCACCTCCTCCGGCTCCACGAAGAGCGTCTTGCCGGTCGCCGACTCCTCGTAGACGATGCCGCGGATGTCGCGCTTATTGCTGGGGTTGATCGGCAGGAGGAGACGGCCGTCGCGCATCACGGCGGAGGCATCTGCATCGACCCAGCCCTGCTGCCGGGCATGACGGAGGACACGCTGCATCGTAGCCCCAAGCGAACCCTCGAGAGAGCGTATCGCTCGGCGGATACTCCGTAGCTCGTCCGATGCGCCATCGGGTATCTCCCCGTCGTCACCGATCAGCCGGTGAAGCTCCAGCCTCAGCTCCTCCAGTGGCTCCAGTCGCCCTATCAGACGGTGGAGGAGCGGGTAGTCCTCCGCCTCATCCTCCGTCAAGAGATCGGCGGTCTCAGCAGTGGCATCCAGCATCTCGCGGAGAGCGCGCAGCTGCTCCGGCTCCAAGTAGGACCCCTCCGGCCTCACGCCCTTGATCGCTGAGCGGAGTGCCCCGAAGCTCCAGGAGGGTAGGGTGCGACTGTCACAAAGCTCCTGCATCTCCGTCACACGCCTCAGCTCCGTCCTCAGTTCTCTTGACGCAGAGTCCATGAAGTGCATCCGCGACACTAAGTAGCGGGACACCTCATTCGCACAGTGGTGGAGCAGCCTCTCCCTGAGGGCGGAGAAGCCGAGCTTGGTCGACTCCACCTCCTCCACGGAGGGATAGATGGGAGACTTGTCGTCAGTTCGCTTGCGCATGGTCAGAAGAGGAATCGGATCACATCAGCCACGTTAGCATAGATCATAAGGAGGAAGAGCAGCCCGATGCCGACCAGCTGAATGTAGTACATATACTTATAGGGGATCTGCCGCCGCGTGATCATCTCCAGAAGTAAGAAGAAGATATGTCCGCCGTCGAGTCCGGGGATAGGGATCAGATTCATCACCGCGAGGATGATCGAGAGGAATGCAGTCATGGTCCAGAAGGATAGCCAGTTCCATACCGGTGGGAAGAGGCTTCCGATGGTCCCGAGACCACCGATGCTCTTGGCTCCCTGAGGCGTGGCGACATACTTCAGCTGGTCCACGTACCCGGTTAGGAGCTGCCAGGAGCGGGAGACGCCCTTGGGCAGTGCCTCGAAGAAGCCGTACTCCTCATGTGTTTTTCCAAAAGCCCTGCCCGGATCGGCGGAGAACATGATCCCAAGCCCATCCTCCGGATCGGCATAGACCGGCAGCTGGAGCGTCTCCTCACCTCGTCGCAGGGTGAGTAGGAGCGTATCTCCACGGAGCTCCTTTACGGCGGGCAGCAGACCGGAGAGCTTCATCGGTGTGCCATTAAGTGCCACCACCTCATCGCCGGCTAGGACTCCTGCTCGAGCGGCATTCGATCCGGTAAGGACGGAGTCCGCGACACTCGGGAGGTCGATGTAGAAGAGCGCACTATCGGTCTCCAGCATCGCCGGGATCAGGTCTACCGGTACGGCGAGGTCCACCCGGCTCCCCTTTCGCACCACCGTTAGAGTCTCTGCATTGGCGATCTCCTGGACGAGAGAGCCATCAAAGTACTCAATCTCCTTGCCGTCCAGTGCGTAGGGACGGTCCCCATCCTGCAGTCCCATGCGGTGTCCCACACTGGAGTATGTGAGCGCATCCCCGACGCCCTCCATCGGTATGTGGTCCACGCCGTAGTGGTAGGAGAGACCCCAGTAGATCAGGATTGCCATCAGGATGTTATTCAGGATGCCACCAGCCAGCACAAGGAGCCGCTGCCACTTTGGCTTGGCTCTAAACTCCCACTCCTCCGGTTCGCTGGGCACACCTGTCTCAGCCTCCTGCTCATCGATCATACCCTCGATGGCGCAATAGCCGCCGAGCGGCAGCCAGCCGATGCCGTACTCTGTCTCGGACCCCTTTGGTTTCCACTTCCAGAGAGCAAACTTCCAGTCAAAGAAAAGGTAAAACTTGGAGACCCGGATGCCGAAGAGCTTGGCCCACAGGAAGTGTCCCAGCTCGTGGAAAAATACCAGCAGTGAGAGTGAGAGGAGTAGCTGAATTATGCGTATGAGGATTCCCATATATAGGTAGTGCGTGATTAGTGTCGAGGACTCCAGCCCTCGGCCAGCTTGCGAGTCTCGGTGTCGCAGCCCTCGAGCATCTCAAGGGAGACAGCATTACGCTGAGGCATACGGTCGAGACAGTGGCTGATCAGCTCGGGGATGTCCGTAAAGCGAATATCTCCGCGGAGGAAGCGGCGGACCGCCACCTCATTGGCCGCGTTGAGGACACAGGGCGAGGTGCCGCCCTCCTCGATGGCGCGGTATGCGAGGTCGATGCAGGGGAAGGCATCCCGTCGGGGACGCTCAAAGGTGAGGCTGCTCAGCTGCTCGATCGTCGGGAGATCCGTCAGGCTGCTTAGTCTGCGGGGGAAGAGTAGGGCGTAGGCGATCGGTACCCGCATGTCCGGCAGTCCCAGCTGTGCCTTGACCGCTCCGTCGCGGAAGCCCACCATAGAGTGGACGATGCTCTGCCTGTGGACGCAGATCTCGATGTCCCGGGGTGCTACGCCGAAGAGATGGTGCGCCTCAATCATCTCCAGCCCCTTATTCATCATAGAGGCGGAGTCTATCGTCACCTTGTTGCCCATGTCCCAGTTTGGGTTCCGGAGCGCTTGCTCAGGAGTCACCTCACGGAGTTGCTCCTTGGTGAGGTCGACAAATGGTCCCCCCGAGGCGGTGAGGTAGATCTTGGCAACGTCGCCATGCCTCTCGCCGACAATGCACTGATAGATGGCGGAGTGCTCTGAGTCTACCGGCAGGATCACGCCTGCATTCTCCCGCGCCAGGCGGCTGATCAGCTCGCCACCGACGACGAGGGATTCCTTATTGGCGAGAGCTACCAAGCGACCATTCTTGATCGCATCGATGGTGGGGCGGAGCCCGGCGAAGCCGACGATGGAGGAGAGGACGATATCGGTGTCGTAGGAGCCGGCTACCTCCAGCACCGCCTCACGACCCGCCTTCACCTCGGTATCGGTGTCGCGGAGGGCCTGCTTGAGCTCCTTGTAGAGCTTCTCCTCACCGGTCACCACGACACGGGGACGGAAGCGGAGCGCCTGTTCCACAGCTACCTTCACGTTGGACCCAAATACCAGGGCCTCCACAGCCAGCTCATCACGGTGTCGGTCGATCACCTCAAGTGCCTGGGTGCCGATCGATCCGGTACTTCCCAGCAGCGTAACTTTCTTCTGCGCCATATCTCTCTTATCCATAATACGGTCGCAAAGTTACCAAAAGATACCGCTCTCCAGTCTACTTTACCGCCGTCCGGGAGGAAGCCAAACGAATGCCCCGCCACACAAGCATCAAATTATTACCGGTATTAGTGATCACTATAGTCGGTATTAGTCCAAACTAATACCGGTAATAGTCGAAGCTAATACCGGTATTAGAAATGATGGATTACTTCTCGCTGAGAGTCAGTCTACTAGGGCCTCTCTGTCGAGATAGTGATTTTGGCACTCTGAGGGCTGTTTATTAACGGTTGTTCTGCTGATTGGTTTGACTCTAAGTGTAGCTTAGTCGAGGAGATCGAGGGGAAGCCTCTTGTCCTCGGATCCTGAGTCCTCTTTCCTATCCACCGTTGTCTTGGACTTGGCGGGCAGCTTGACGTAGAATACCAAGTCCTCTTGGTCGATCCCACACTCGTCGAAGAGAAGCTGTAGCTCGAAGCGCTTGCTGGTGTTGCTTAGAGCAGTCTTCAGATAAACATTTGGACCAAGTCTCCTGAAGTCCAAGGGGGACTTCTGTCCCTCCAACGAGTCTGTGAAGTAGCTAAACTTATTCTCCGCACATAGTCTGCGGAGTGTATCCGGGAATTGAGCATACAGCAGCTCGGCAACCTTGGTCAGCATCTCTACCCATAGACTGCACTCGTGTGTCTCACCTTGGTAAGAAAAGGCGGTGAGTATCTTGCACGTGAGACTCTCATCGTCACTGAGCCTGATCTCTACCACGTCGTCCTCCCTCGGAGCGAAGTCGGTCTCCGGCATCGGCCATAGCTGTATGAGTCGATCGTAGATCCACTTCTGCCTCCTCTGGATCGACGCCTCATCCCAGTGATCATAGGTGCAGACCTCCTGGGTGATGGCAAACTTGCTGTCCCTGTACCCCTTTACCTGCTCCCCTTTTGCCGTGACGTACCCGTTCTTTTTCTCGTCAAAACTCCTATTGCCGTAGTCTGAGTTGTAGCCGGTGAGGGTGATATTCGCCAGTGTATGGAGGTACTCCGCATGTATTCTCTCGTAGTCCTCGCCCAGACTCTTCCTCCAGTCGGCAGTAAGCTTCTGAGGCATGATGTGCTCTATCGAGATCGTCCCCTCGACTAAGCCGCGGATGATGTCGATGCTCTCCTTCCCATCCTCGTTCTCCAGTCTCTCGAGGAGGAAGTTCCGGTAGCTCTTCGTGATGAGATAGACCTGTCTCTTCCCGAGCCGGTCCTTTAGCTCAGTATTGTCCGGGAATTTCGCCTTCCCCGTCTTGGACAGGACGATATACTTGAGGACCTCATGATAGGGTATCTGACGCTCATCAGACTTCTCCCGCATACGGTAGACATCGCGGTGGAGCGTACAGAAGATCTTAGTCATCGAGTTGGCTGGGTAGTCGCATATGATCCTCCTCGCCCACCAGTTCTCTATGAGACTCAGAGCCTGGTACGCTTCTTCTGTCGATATCAGACCTTTGCTTCGATCGCTGAGGAGGTCCATATAGTAGGAGCAGCCAACCTCAGATCCAATATTACCCAGGTGCTGCAGCTTAGTATTGAGAGATTTGTCATCCGTGTCGGCGCTAATGACCTGTCGGTAGTACCTCGAGTAGTACTCCATATCCCTCATCTCCTCCTCCCGGCTGTTACTCCCGGAGCTGAAGTAGTGCTTGAAGTCGTAGTACAGTCCCGACAGACTGGCGATCCTGCCTGTCCTGATACTTAGGTAGTCTCTGATAAATCGTGTGGGATCAGAGCCTGTGTTATACTCGATCACCCGCCAGTACTTACAGTAGCACCTCTCCTGCTCCTCTGTAGAGAGGGACATTAGGAGGAAGTTGCGCACCTTGTCTGCCTCACTTAGGTCGAGACCGGTAGAGTTGAGACTCTCAAAGATCATCTGAGGATCATCCTTGTCACTGAGGTATATGAAGATAATGGTCAGCCTAAAGAGTGCATCCTTGATGTCCTCTAAGGAGTGCTCTCCGGACTTTATACGCTGATAGAAGTATCTGTAGTTGGTTGTGAGATTGGACTCCTGGACAAACTGATCCTCAGGCATCGAGGCCAGAGCCCGCAGCGCTGCCGGTCTTTCTCTATGGGGATCAGGCGGAGGTGATCCGGATCTTTATTGTAGTCGATGAAGATGTTATTGACCTCTAGCTCATCTATCTCTCGGACGTCGCGGTACGTGATGTCACCATCCTTCGCAGCTCTGCATAGCGCGATGATGATGAGGGTTATGGTGGTGATACGCTGCTGACCATCTATGATCAGCCAGTCGTCATTCTCTCCCTTGGCGACGATACTCCCAAAGAAGTGAGACGGGCGGTCAGGGTGCTTGACGAGATCCATCAGGTCCTTCCATAACTGCTCGCACTGATGCTCTCCCCAGTCGTAATTCCTCTGGTATACGGGTATCCTGAAGGTCGAGTGGTAGTTTCTCAGGCGCTTCATGATCTGCTCTGCGTTACCATCCATAGTCGTTATCTAAGTGTAAGTTGATATAAGTGGCTCCACAAATGTAGTTATTTGTTGGATTAGCCTCCTTCAGTCCGATGGCGTCCCTCTATCTTTCGAGTGTAGTGATGGACTTAGCTCTGTTTCTGCTTGGATCAAGTGGATATTAAGGTGTTGGGGATATGGAGGAATAGGAAAATTGTAGTACATTTGCGGACGCAAGTCATAATTAGTCCGATAACATTTACATAAGACGATATAGCAATGAAACAGGGTATTCATCCGGACAACTATCGTGAGGTAGTATTTAAGGATATGTCTAATGGCGATATGTTCATTACTCGCTCCACTGTCGACACAAGTGAGACGATCGATGTGGAGGGTGTGACCTATCCTCTGGTCAAAGTCGAGATCTCCAGCACCTCGCACCCCTTCTATACCGGTAAGGCTAAGCTCGTCGACACGGCAGGTCGTGTGGACAAGTTCCTCAATCGTTATGGTAAGCGTGCCGCTAAGAAGGAGGATCAGGCTGCTAAGTAAGACCTCTTGCGATGTGATCCATCGCTCGCTTTTTTCCTAAAGCAAGACACTATAAGCGCTGACGGAGGCCGCAAGCCTTTGTCAGCGTTTTTTTGCGCCCTATATAATATGCCTATCCACGATACCATCTGTGCCGTCACCACGCCTGCCGGAGTCTCTGCTGTCGGGATGATCAAGGTCTCCGGTCCGTCGGCTCTCTCGCTGGTGGATAAGATCTTTGTCCCTATGCACAAGGACTCCCGTCCCCTCTCTCAGACGGAGGGCTACCGGATGGTCTATGGTCGTTTTGTCGACCATGCGTCGGGCGAGATGATCGATGACGGGATGGCGCTCGTCTATCGTGCACCTCACTCCTATACCGGTGAGGAGATGGTGGAGCTGACGCTGCACGGCTCGCCGCTGATCCTCTCGCTGGTGATCGAGCAGCTCTGTGCCGTCGGGGCAAGAGTGGCAGAGCGGGGCGAATTTACTCGCCGGGCAGTGCTCGCAGGGAAGCTGACGCTCGGAGGTGCCGAGGCGGTGAACGATGTCATCTTGGCGACAAATAGGTCTGCCCTCAGGATGTCGCTCACCCAGATGACCGGGCGCTTTGGCACCCGTGTCGCAGAGCTGCGTGACGGGCTGATCCGGGTGGCTTCCCTGCTGGAGTTGGAGCTGGACTTCTCTGAGGAGGACGTCGACTTTGTCTCCCGCCCGGAACTGCTCCGGAGCTGCGAAGCGCTGCGAGCAGAGGTGCTCGCCCTCTCGGAGAGCTACCGGAAGGGCGAGGCGGTCAAGCGGGGCATCCCGATCGCTATCGTGGGCAGCCCTAATGTCGGCAAGTCTACCCTGCTCAATAACCTGCTTGGCGAGGACCGTGCCATTGTCTCCGACGTGGAGGGAACCACCCGTGACACCATCGAGGGACACTTATTTATTGACGGACAAGAGTTTCGCCTCATAGATACCGCCGGACTGCGTGAGACGGATGATCCGGTGGAGAGCCTCGGCATCGGGCGGACGATCCGCGAGGTCGGCTCTGCACTGCTCATCCTCTGGATGATCGATCCGCGGGAGACGACCGAGGCGGTGGACGAAGTGTGGCGAAAGCTTCCCTCTGATACGCCCGAGGTGGTGGCTCTGCTCAATAAGCTCGATGAGACCACGCCTGAGGAGCGTTGTCGGATGTCGGACCACCTCACTTCGCTGGGTGTCCATGAGGTGATCGATATCACCGGAAGGGATCCCCTGGAGGCGAAGAAGGTGACCGACCTCCTCCATCGTCACTTTGCCAACCTCGTGGTTGCAGAGGGTGAGGTGGTAGTCAGCAACCTCCGCCAGGCGATGGCGCTCCGCAGTGCAGCTGATGGACTGGCGCGGGTAGAGGAGGGACTAAGGACCGATCAGCCCACCGTGTTGCTGGCTCAGGACCTTCGCGATGCCACGGCAGCGATGGGCGAAGTGATCGGGGATGTCGTCACAGAGGACCTCCTCGACTCCATCTTCTCCCACTTCTGCATCGGCAAGTAACTTCCGGAGAGGCTCTACAGCTAATTTGCATTTTGGTGTGGTGGGACTGAGCGGGATGAGAGAGTGTCTTTCTTGAGGGGATCAGGAGAAGTGAGGACTTCCTGGTATTTTGCGTCCGATCACCTGCTTTTCGGGACTGTATATGGTCCTCTCCGTCAGTGGTATTCTATTACCGGTAATAGATCGGAGCCTGCTCCTAACGCATTAGGAAATCGCTGATCGTGGTCTTACCACATTCCCCTGGTGCACCATAGTTCAACTATATAGCGTGCAGGGCTGACGTTTTTGGGAATGGGCTCACAGCTTGATAGATAGCAACTCGGAGGGCTTCAGAGTGGCGTTGGTCCGGAATTGGGTGATGAGTCTTTTACCGCTTTTTTCCTTCATTTTGTCGACAAAGAAAAGAGCGATTTTAGACATAATGTTGAAGTTCTTTGCCTCATTATTCTTCCTCTTAAGCTGCTGGTCC